>Ga0214542_1007781_pt1 | contig 18331 bp, 12 predicted proteins | sample CNSS1metaG_FD_160096 | JGI IMG/M metagenome (GOLD analysis project Ga0214542, IMG submission 160096) | Root nodule microbial communities from cowpea collected in UCLA plant growth center, Los Angeles, California, USA - CNSS1 | ecosystem: Host-associated > Plants > Roots > Nodule | place: USA...
ATATTATATTATATTATATTATATTATATTATATGTGTAAATATATTATTTATTTATATATATTTTTTAGATTATTTAATAAATTATAAATAGTTTAGTAATTTAAGCGGGGACGGGTATTTGGGCGTGTATATATATATCCTCATCCCCATCCCCATCCCCAGTTGAAAATTTCGGGTATTATCCATACCCAGTCAAAGCGGGGATTCTCCGTCAAAGCGGGGATTCCCCGTCAAAACGGGGACGGGTTCGGGTGATACTCACAGGCACGGGTTTATTTACCATCTCTAGTCGAGATTCCCTTCTGTCAATACTATGTTTCACCTCTGATTAAGAAGGAGTTAAAAACCTACTTAATTGATAGTGGAAATAAGTTAATTCTAGTTTAACTTCTTTAAACTCTTAATCTATAAAGTTAATAAGTTAAGTGTAATTGAGAAGGAATTAAGATTACAATAAAATGAATTAAGTGTAATTGCTTATACCAACTAATATTTGGATAATTTAAAGAAGAATTTGACCAATAATTATATTAATTTAACCAAAATATTGCATTGGTCTGATTAAAATGGTGTCATCTTGAAGAAAAAAAATTGTCATGTATCTCCATCATGTTCATTCACTCTTTTAGAGTTGTCTCAGGCTTAGTAATTTTCACTTAACCACAATTGAATTATTTAACCAACTTGTTTAACCAATCATGCGTTTCATCTAAATACACAAATATCTTGACAATTGATTCTTTGTCTTATCACAAGGTTATAAATGATGATTATGGAGATTTCATAAGTCCTTTTAATAGTTGTGTAGTGTTGGGTGTACTACAGTTATCATTTTGGTTTGGACATGAATTTAACCAACAATTATACTAATTTAACCACAATATTGTACTAGTTTAACAAATGTGTTACTGTCAAAATTATAATTAAATATATAGTGCAGAAGTAGAATAGATATACACAACATAGAAATGTCTATTAATCTTCTTCTTTTTCTATATTTATCTTTATTTTCTAATTAATATCATGACATAAAATGATTATGAGTTATGTTATGATGAAACCTAAATGATGGAAGTTTTGGAGCATGATTCAGAAGAAGCAACATTTGCTCTACACAAATTTGTGACCCAACATTACAATATTTGAAAGCATTACTTCGTTTTGTCAACAACTTCAATCATTATAGAACTCACAACAACAATATATCTACAGTTGTGATTAATGTGTTAAGAATAATGCAATGGACCTATATAGTTCCATTTAAAAAATATGAATGAATTTATTCGAACAAAATATTTAAAATGATAAAAAAAAGTTTAAAATCAATTCAAATTTAAACATTTAAAATTCTCTAGAATGCTATGATTTCTCTATCAGTATATGTAATTTTAAAATTTGTTAAACATATAGGCACTTAAATTTTGTAGACACAAAAAAGGAAGTTTCAAAAGTTTCATTGATATTAAAAGGTGTTACGCCACACTTTAATTAAAAATATTAAATAAGATAATAGTAAATCCACATCCCGTCTTAACAAATACTCTATTAATACTTATTATTTTCTATAGAATTTATCTTCGCTCCTTGTTAGTTTATTGAAAATATTACTTCCGAGATATAAACAAAAATATTGTATCGTGATAACTTGATAATGTAATGAAAATATTACATCAATATTTTTGTAAAAAGCATTAAAATCGCTTTTTTGGAATTTGATTTTAAAAGATGTTTTACTTTAAAAAACAATTGCTCATAAGATTTTGTTTTGGAGTATTTTAGTTATATAAAATTTTTGGTTAAGTTAGTGGTTTGGATTAATGAAATTGAGGTGGGTAATATGAAAGTGCATAATTTGTGATTAAATAATAAATGCGAAAAAACGAATTGGTGTGGAGTGTAATTTGAATAAGTGTTTGGTTTGGAATAGAGTATGATTAGGGATGGCAACAGGTCGGGTCGGACACAGATAGTGTCTATCCGCAACCCGATCCGCTAAAAAGAAATCTGTCTGCTACCCATCCGTTTACCCATCGGGTATCCGTTTAAAAAATATCCGCGGATATTTTTAAAACTCGCGGGTACTCGTGGATACCCGATACCCGTAAATATTTAAAAAATATATATTTTATAAATTTTTTAATATAAAATTCTAAAAAATAAAATATAAATTAAATTAAATTATAATTATAATTAAATTTGACATAATAAAATATACTGTTAATTTTAATTTTAATTAAATTTAACTTAATAAAATTTAAATTAAATTTTAATTTTAATTTTTTGCGGGTAACCGGTATCCACGGATACGGATAGTATGATAACCATACCCGACCTGTTTATAAGCGGGTATTAAAATACCCGCTACCCGCGAGTTATAAATACCTGCGGGTAGTAACTATCTGCCGCAGATTTTATCCGCAGATATCTGCGGGCGCATTTTACCATCCCTAAGTATGATGTATGAATAGAAAGAAGTTAAGGAGGTAAAATGAAAATTCCTTTGGTGTGTGTAGGGATGGCAAGGGTTCAGGTCAGGCACAATAGTATCTACCTCCAATCCAATTTGCAACAAAAAATTTGTCTATTACTCGCCCATTACTTACACAGGTACTCATTTAAAAAATATCTGCGAGTATTTTAAAATTCGCGGATACTAGTAAATACCTGTAAATATTTAAAAATATATTTTTATAAATATTTAAAATTAAAATTAAATAAAATTATAAAAAATTAAAATTAAAATTAAATATAATTTAAATTTAAATTTAAATTTAATTTAATCTAATAAAATATAATTTTAAATTTAATTTAATAGAACATAATTTTAATTTTTTAATAGGTAACGGGTCCTCGTGGATACGGATAGTATGATATCTACACCCAATCCGTTTATAAGTGGGTATTAAAATACCCACTACTCACAAATAGTAAATACTTACAAATACTAACTATCTGTCATAGATTTTATCCGTGAATACTCACGGACACGGATATTTTTATCATCCAGATGTGTATGTGCCTAATAGGGTTGATTTTATAAAGGAGGGTATGTACTAGGAAGACGTTGCTTTATGCTTTGTCCTTCTGCCATTTTATTATTATTGTATAAAGGTGATTAACCTTTTCATAGCAGCAAAAAAGAAAGAAAAATAAAGACACAGAATTGACCTCCCAACAATATACAATAGATAGATTACCTGCATCCAAGCACATGCCAAGCCACACAATGTTTCTTTTGCCGCTATATGCCTAATTTTAATTTTATTACACCAACTCCGATTATAAAAATTAATACTTTTTTATTTTATTACATCATCCCTTACATTATATGTCACTATGTCACACGTGCGGTGGGAAACAGGGCATGTAACAACCCGTGCTCATTTTCGTTCTTCCCTTTTAAACGTCACAAGGGAAATTGAGTTTGGTTGGGAATTATTTCGACAGGAATAACACCATTTCTTCATGCACCTCATTTTTTCTTTCTGCACCTCTACAAAACCCTTTATCTCCTACATTCAAGCCTGTACACCCTTTACAATCAAGCTTTCTACTTCCCTTCTAACGTCGACGCTTTCTTATTTCCTTACATGTGCAACGCTCCAATTTGAGGACTTTTTTTTTCAAATTTTTATTGTATTTTGGATTACACTCTCTATAATACAATTTTTAATTTAAAAATATATTTTAATTATGTAATCCAAAATACAATAAAAAAAAACACATTTTGAATTATACAATTTATAATGTACTTTTTTATTACATTTTGGATTGTACAATCTATAATATATTTTAAAATCTAAAATTACATTTTAAATTATATAATCTAAAATGTGATTTTTTTTATTACATTTTAGATTTATAATACATTATTTTTATTTTTATTAATTATAATAATAATAGAATATGAAATCTTTTTGTTCATTATCTAGATTCATTGTATTAATTAGTAAAAAAATCCTTCAATATTATTAAGCATAATTAAAATATTATAATACTAATATCATAATTCGTTCATTAAACATACATTAATGCCAAATGAAAGTACAAATACCAATCAGAAAATTTTCATTTTTAGGGATTATTCTCACAAATAGTTTTTATTTATTGTCTAAATTCATTGTATTTTATTTATTAATAAAAATACTTCTTTGATATTATTAAAAGTAATTTAATATAATGTATCTTTTAAATACATTCCGGATTGGAAATGTTTTATGGGGTGCGTAAGGAAAAAAAAAGAAGATGAAGGAAGAAATGCACAGGCATAAACCTGTCCACTAAGCATAGTGGGCGTTTTTCATAATCATTCTGATTCCCATTTTCTGTTGAATTTCGTATATACTTCATTTCGTTTGGATTAAGGAGGAACAAATTTTAATCGCACCATGCCTTCACTTAATTGTTGCTACTCAACCATCGATTAGACTCGAGAGAATATGCTACAGTCAGGCAATATCTAACTATCAAAAATGAAGTTGGATATTCCATAGGAATTTTGTGCTTTAGAAAATAATTTATTAAACTACACCGGAAACTATTAACTCTCCAATTGATCCCATTTCAACGCAGTTTAAATGTGTGGAGTCTGGGAGAAAAAATAAACATAGTAAACATTTTTACGGCATTATAAATAAATATTATTACTATAAATAATAAAGTAAAGAGTTCAAATATTTAGTTAATTTTACTAAACATAGATGTATTAAATAGTTTAATTATTTCTTTTAAAAATCTACACTATTTCTATTCGCAAACATTTTTTTACGTCATTTTCAGTTCATTAATATCTCTTCTATTCCTTTTCATTTCATTATTTTTTTCCCTCTATATTACACTTATCATCCCAACAAGGCGTAGGTGAATGCATAAGATATTACAAAACCGGTAACTATATGCCCTAAGCTTTCTTCTACTGTTCAGTAAGTTACATAAAATACAGACACCCATAATGCGGGGGGAAATGAATGAATTTGAATATGGCATGCGCCTTCTGTGGATTGGAAAGCAAGTAATCGTGGTGTAAGCTCTCCATATTTTGGGTGTAATCTCGATTTTAGAGGAACATGTACAAGATCAAATATTGCCAGAATAGATCTCCGAAGGACTAGCCCACATGAAATCCTGTTGACTGGAAATTGCTAGATAGATTTGGCAGTTTGAGAGTTGCAATTACACCACCAGCCAGAGCACAAAATGAGGCCAGAACAAAGGCAGGAATGTTGCCACCACCAAAGAGAGCATCCCAGGGACCACAACCAAGGGATATAATCATCTAAAGATGCCAATAATATATCAAAACCGAATTCACAACAATTACAAGAAACTCCAACTCTAAAGTGTAAGATGTCATCAAGGAAAACTAATTCAAAGCTATAATCAACCATTGATTGGTCGCAGTGCCAACAGTTTCATCCCCATATCATACAAAAAGAATAAGAAACTACAAAACAGAACGAAATGAATGAAGAGGCAAGTTTAGGATAGAGGGAAAAGTCTTTCACCTTTTGTTTTTATATGTTCAACCATTAATTTGGTACCACTATAATTGAACAAACTTTACTGTTTAGTCTCATGTAAAAATCATCTTTTTTTAGTTCTTGTACATACTATTGTAATCCATTTTAATTTCTATGAATTTAAACAATAGATTAACAGATTAAAAATGGTATGCATTAAAAGTAAAAGTGAATGAAATAACGAGTAAGGATTAAAATGGCTGAATTATAACTATACGGACGGACTAAAAGACAAAATTTGTACAACTAGAAGGACTAGGCGAGTAATTAAACCTTTTATTGATATTCAATGTGGTTTTTCAGTTATCAATAAATTTTATGCACCCTGTTCTAAAATAAAGTCCATTGGAATTGTGTCCAAAAATAGTAATAAGGAAGAATTTTGGAGAATTAATTGCATAGGAAAGATAAAAACACCACATTGCACAACATTAATGTAGTAGTAATAGTATGAACAGACACATGTAACCATGATAAAACAATATAAAACACGAAAGACAATTTTGTAACTTCCAAAGGCTCACTCTAAGAAAGGTGGAGTAACAAACAGTAATACTAGAGAAGAAGAAAAAGAAAACTACCTGAGGAACAACAATTGCAAGATTTAGAACTCCTATGGCCAATCCTGCATAACCAACAAGCATCTTGAGATCAGAAACTTTAAAAGACCAAATATTCAGCATATCAAAATTATCTACAACAAATACCAACCTTGGCCACCTCCTGAATCAGCAGTCAACTCTGCTGTGACAGCAAAGGGAACACTATAGGTAATCTGCCACAAATATGGGAAATAATCATGTCATGAATGAACTCCCTTAGATATTTAATAAAGATAATAGAATGGTTTCTTCAGAAAATCTAAAAGGAAACGGAATCTGATGGTGCAACAAAATAGTTTAAATGTAAGGATCAAACAACTCATACTAACCGCAAGAGGAAAACCAAGAAGAACAAAAACAACCAAGGAAGCAATCTTGATTGCTACACTTGCTCCAATTACATGTTCTATCCCTCCAGAATGATTTCTAGTGGAAATCAGACTAATGATAGCAGTGCCAGCCATGCAGACAAAGACAATAAAATTGCTCAGTGCCCATACCAATTTCGTGCCCATCCACTTACACATTGGTTCAATGAAGAAAGAGCTAATTCCAAGGACAACCTATAAAGCCATAAAAACAGCACCAGATGACATGGATCAGATCAGTAATTGGGCGGGAAAATCCAAAACCCAAATTTAACAAAAAGATAAAAAGAGTTCTAGATCATCGTCAGCAAAGCTTGTGAGAAATCTCTCTATGAAAACATGCTCAATCTTGAGTTCTTACTGAATTCAATAGCAAACCAAATGCACCTTCTCTAACACCTTGATCGTAAAGATCTATTTCAGAAGTGCCCCCTTTTGGATCACCATGATAAACTTCTCTCCCCATCCAATCCGTGTCAAACAGAAAGAAGGGAAACCATGACAACTGCAGAAAGACACATGATTGAAGGGAACATAAAAATGATTGCATATAGGAAGCATCACAGCACAAAACTAATTGCCTTCACAACCGACTTGAGAACACAGATAGCAGAAACCTTCACAAATAAATACTGCAGTACCTACCCAAGTGAGAGCCATTACGATCAGGACAGAATGCATAGCAGGAGGCAAATGCCTTAAACTTGTCAACAAGTTTACCAATACCGCTCCAGGCCCATCCATTACATTTTCAGTATCATCTTCCCCAGCTTTGAAATTCCTATGATTTAGCTCTGCCTCTTTCCCATTGTGATCTTCAGTTCTCTTGTCATTGGATTCACCCATAACAGATAAAGGTCTTGATTTTGAAAATTCAACACCATTTTCTTGTTGTTCATCCAATAAAGGAGAAGAATCTGACAACCGGTGATGTTGCTTTGCAGTAGTAAGTGGAACCTCATCAGCAAAATATAGGGTGACAGATGTGCATAATGCCAGAAACACCTGCCAATATTGTATATCGAATTTCAAGCTATTATATCAATTATGCATTAAAACTTTTAAGTTTAACGGTATGTGATTTAACTAGGAAGATCATTAAGCTGATGACTGAACGCCAAAGGGCACAAACTTTTCCTAATAGTGTTTCTCTTTGCTTTCATTAAAGAGTGCGGTCCGCAGAGATGTTGTTGCCTCATAAGATAATGCAGGTAAAGATTTTATCGTCCCACGAGAGAATTAATAAAACTAAATGAATATAAAGACTGCCATACAAACTGGAAGAGCTTAGTTTTCAGTACTAAGGAAAAAGAAAAAAAAAAAAAATAGTCATTCTAAGATAAGTCATGCTTATGATGTCAGACAACCGACAACATATACTAACAAGTAAAATATGAAGGTCCAATCAAGCAGAATTTAATAGTAACCTACCACAGCCACAAGAAATGCTGCCTTAAGATTGCCACAGGCTTCGCAGCAAGCTCTTGTGGTCAAGAAAGGGAACCATCTGCTTAGACAAGAGAGGGTAAAGCATTAGTATCAAATATAAACAGAACAACAGTACAGTATACAAAGTCAAAACCAGCATATTTCTGGAAAAGCAACAATAACAATAACAAAACCCAATTCCTAACTTTGGATTTACATTAATCTATTTATCAAAGCCACTTCCGGAATTCATTATGTAGACTACACTATTTCTCTCAAAGGGCTAAATTATTGCATAATGCTTTCACAAGTGTAAAACCAAATCTCCCTTGTCTTGTTTCCCATTACTGATTTAATAAGAACATATATCAGATATTGGTGACAGAAAAAAGATATAAATAAGCACAAGAGATAAGCCAAGTCTCACTTGTTCCACTTTCCACTAGCACCAGAAGAATATCCTAGGATGTTCCCAGCTGCCATCCATGAGCAAAATATAGCATTTGCCATATTACGTTGATCAGGACCTATATAAGCAAAATTTTAGTAGCACGACGTCTCCTCACTACCCAACAAACAAGTATTTTGTACAATATGAAAATCAATAATCCCATGGTGGGTGTTGAGAATTTGAACAAAGAAAACAAGTGAGGCGGACAAACTTTACCAGACAGATCAGCCAAAAGTGCTCGAGCAGGACCCTACAAATTCAATTGGAGAAATGAAGGATATTAAATTTTCTGCTGCACAACTGCATCTGTACAAAAAAGATAATATATAATAAAGAACATACCAATTTATTTAACAAGCTTACCTGCACCGTGTTGTTAGCAAGGTCCAGCATCCAGAACCCAAGAATAAATACAAGTGCAGCCCTTGTTCGGGTTCCTTTAAATGTTCTACAATTTCAGATATATGAATTTATTAACGCCTAACTGAGGTCACATAGGAGAAATTCAAGAAATCGAAGAAATAAAATGAGCAAGAAAAGAACAAAAGGTTGGCAACAGTAACCTGCAATGCTCGTGTGTATCACCTAATACATATCCAATGTCTGCAGAAAATCCGATTAATATCACCTAAATTACAAGACTTGACTTAGCTTATATATAACGTAGCGTAGAAAAGTAAATCAAAGTAAACAACCAATGTCACCGATGCTTACAGCCACAGCTATCATAAGAGATCCTGCCAGAATGAACGGCCGCCTTCTGCCGAACTTCGATGTACATTTATCACTCCAAACACCAACGCAGGGTTGAACCTTAACAAAAATTAAGGCAAACATATGACTTACTGGTTCAAAAGCAACAAGAACAAAAGCATAAACTTGTTCGCATCAACCCGTCAACATTCCAGAAAAAGTGATTCATAATGCGAATCCGTTACTGCTTTATTTCAAAGAACAAATTACAGTACACAAGAACGAAGCAGCAAGAGAAAAACATGAATGAACAAGGAGTTAGGCACACAAGCCTATTCATCGTAAAATAGATAAATTCGTTCAACATAGCATTAACTAATGCTGTAAAAACAGAGAACACAACACAAGCATACGTTCAACTGAAAACAGAGATAATGACTGCATTTGTCAATAAGATTAAAGGAAGAGTGTAACATACCACAAGGCCTGTAATGGGGCCACAAAGCCAGATAAAAGAAGAAAAAGCATGACCTATTCCCAACGTCTGCGCCAAAAGTAACAACAATGCACATAATTAATCAGGAAGTCACGCTCCAGACACACATTGCAAATTCAACAACTAACATAGAAACAAATCCACATTTCAATTGCAATAACAAATCGAAGAGCGAAAGAGAAGGATCTGGTGAAACACGCAACCGCGAATATCGGACCTGAATGTAGGGCGTTAAGAGAGAGAGCTGCAAGGCCCAACCGAATTGGACGCCAGCGGCTACGGTGCAACTGAGAACGAGATTGACCAAGGAAGCTTTGTTGCTTGGCGGCGAAGGCGAGTGAATTGACGGCGGCGAGTTTACGTGGATCCGCTTGCCGCGGTGGTCAACATCTACGAGTTCGAGTTCGAGTTCGGGAGCGGAAGAATCGTCGTGGAGATTCTTGTAAGGAACGCGGATCGACACCGTTTCTGACTTCCCCGCCATCACCACGCGCCTCTGGACATTCACGCGGATCGAGGTCCCGAACGCGAGAGACTGAGGAAGAGAGAACGACGACGTTTAGGGTTTCTTTTTATCTGTGTTTTTCTGCGAAATGGGACTGTGAATCGAAATGAAAGGAAGAAGGTCAAAGAATTTGGGCGGGTGAAGAAAAGAAAGAAGAAATGGAGGCTACCATGGTCGCAAGGTAGATATGATCTGCTCCGTTGCAGCATCGTCAAGGATGGTACTCCCCCCTGCTTACACTGCCACGTGGCAAGATCGACCGCCGGTAGGTCTACGCTTTATTGAGGTGACCCACTTCTTTTGGAAACTCGAACTCATGATGGAAACAAATGAAGCAACCATAATTACTAATAAATAAATTAAGGAATTAAATAGTACAAGAGAATATAATTTGAGTAGCAGGTATTTCCATTTCTTAGTTTGCATAAGAATTTTAGCATTACTTACTTTTAGAATGTTGTTTAATTTAAAGCACTGAAAATGGTAAGAACTTATATTAAAAATATTGATAACACCTTCGTATTTCTAATGTTATAAATGCTTTTATGTATTAGAAATAAATTGTTATTATGTTATATGTTTACGTTTAGTCTTAAAGATTTATATTTACAATGTCACTGAATTTATTTTAACTTACATTTTGCATTAATTTAATTTCTCTTTTTTTTTTCGAACCGATTAAGTAGTTTTCAAGCCCAAACAATGTTAGTGTCATTTGAATAAAGTGACAAATTATTATTTTTAATTCAAATAGTAAGAAATGATGAACGAATTTTAAATAGGAAAATATTTAAGTTAAAAAATTTCGTAGAAATTTGATAAATTTTAAGGAATTTGTCAAAACAAGATATTAAGGTTTGAAGAAAAATGTATTTTATTTTTTGGTATTTTTGGTTAATAAGTTGGAGAAAAATAAAAATGTCCAATCTCACATGTTTGTTGTAGATAAGGATGCGGGTCGACTTGAATGCTTGTAAGTAAAAGTATAGGACGAATGGATTTTTTAGTTTGTTGGCTTATTTAGTCCATCCCGCACAACTTGTACATGTGCGAGTCAACAATAGGATGAGATGGACCATCTCACATAGCTCGCATAATTTAAATTGCAAAAAAGTTATGTTTTTAATATTAAATAGAAAGACAAATACGTCATGATACAACAAGGTGATTTGTAATCATTAGGTGTGTATAAGTATAAGGGTTATTAATTAAACATTCAGATGAATGCATGAACTTATGAAAGGTAGGGTATTGTTAGATGAGATATGAAAGCCATAATTTTTTTTCCAACTTCATTATTGAAAATAAAAAAAGAAGTTCATATATAGAAGACTTTTGACAATTAAGAAGGACTTAGAAAAATTATAACAACAACACAAATATCATTATTATGACTCTTAACTTACAACAAGAATATAAAGTCAATCTTAATGACATGAACACATATAAATGCGTATAACAACACAAATGTAATATATTATAAAGTTTTGAATGGAAATTGATTTTACATTATGGGGATTTTAAGAGGTAATTATTTTAGTAACGAATTTGAAATGTTTTATGATAAAAATAAGGAGTTTAGGAGTTTATTATTGCAATTTTCTATTTTCGTAATAATATCTTGGAAGTCTCAATCTTTAGGCATAGTTATTTGGATTATTGTTTTTTTGTTACCGTCTTTTATTTTTGCTAAGTGGGTTTTGTCTTAATTGTAATACAATTGTGTATTGATTGGTTATTTAAGCTAAGACTACTCATTAATAGAAATGAGTCATTTCTCTACAATTCAGTTTTCTATTCCTAGCATTAGTTAAATTGTCTCAACAATCTAGTATCATAGTCCCCATTGGGCCTGGTACGTCAAAGTCGTAGTCTCTGCATTCTTACCCTAGCATAGAAAAATGACCATTTGAGCATGCTAATGGAAATTTTCCTTCAATCCAAGGAATATTGGGAGCTAACCGAGCTTGGCTATGTTGCGACAATAGGCAACACAACATAGACAAAAGCACAACAAAAGAAGACTGATGACACGAAAGTAAAAGATCTTAAAGTGAAGAACTATCTTTTTCAAGCGATTGATTGAACTATTCTCGACACCATTCTTATAAAGGACACTTCTAAAGAGATATGGGATGTTATGAAGAAGAAGTTTGAAGGAAATGCAAGGGTCGAGAGATTTAATCTTTAAGCCCTTCATAGAGCAATATGCAAGACATTTCATCAATAGAAAGGGTTCATAACTCAAACCAACATGAATGCCAATAGGATGTTTATATTGTTGCATCAATCTTTGACTCCCCCAACACACTCTAATAAGTGTTTCCACACAAGCATTGAAAATTTATCTGACCTTTGATATCGCATGTATGAGCATTTGAGCTACAATGGCTTAAGAACACTGCTAAACAAGAACATGGTACATGGACTTCCTCAATTCTCTATGTCAATTATGACCTACTCTGATTGCATTAATGGAAAGAAACATTGTAATTGTCTTCAAAAGAAGAGTAATTGTAAAACAACTCAAAAATTTGAACTCATTCATTCATATATATATATATATATATATATATGTGGTCCCATCACTCCAACATCTAAAAACAACAAAAGATACCACTAGTACATTTTACGCTTTTTAACTCGGACTTTATGCCTCGGTCATAATGAAAACGAGGCATATAAACACGCGATGGCAGTTTTGTAATTTATGCAACATTTTATGCCCCGGTTACTAATTGACCCGAAGCAGAAACTAGTTTTATGCCTCGGTTCTAAGAGACCCGAGGCCTAAGGCCTCTCCAAAATTTCCCGCTTCCCGCTTTAAATTTAAAATAAAAATTTTATACACCAGTTGATATTGACCCGAGGCAGTAAGGCCTTATATGCCTCAGTTGTTTGAACTCGAGGCAATACAGCCCGTTAAAATGGCCAGCCTTAGGCCCAAATTCATTTCTTCAATCCTTTGGAAACCCTAAAGCCGCAAACCCACCAAGCTGCTTCTTCACCCTTCATGTTGCAAACTCCCCTGCTTCTTCATCCTTCATGCCGCAGACTCCATCAAACCCAACACTTCTCCTTCTCCTTCATTTCTATTCACCCTTCTCCATAACATGCTTTTTCCATCTTCTTCTCATTTCAACCTCGCAACTCATAACAGTGTGCGTGGAATGCTTATTGGCCGCGAGGGCGCGACAAGTTTGGCGAAACGCGGAGAGGACAACGAGGGCGCATGCGGGAGGGAACCACTTGCTCAACACAAAACACATACAAAAAGAGAAACTCGCAGATTTGAGTGTGGTTAAAGATTGATTGGACCGGACCCTTCCACATCTGAATCCCTAACCGAACCCTCTAAACCGGGCAATAGCGGTGGCCGGAACACCAAGCACGTTGCTCCTTCGCGAGCCATGGCGGTGGTGCCGCGCTTGGTGGCGCGTTCACTCTTGTGTGAAGGCAAGGTGGAGATCGCGCTCCGATTTCTCAAGAACGCGGACCGTCTCCTCTCCCCTCTAATCGACATTCACCATCCCCCAACCTTCGACAATTTCCACACTCCCTTCCTTGTCCTTCATTCATCTTGTTTCCAGGGGTAAAATCCAGTAATCAATATTGTATTGTGATGGTTTGATAGTCTCTATTTTGGTGATTTTGTGCAGGTGATTGAGATTGGGTGGTAAGGTTTGTTAGGAACCATAACCAGTGATGGAAGGACACATTCCAGAACCCCGCTTCTGAATTTTTTTTTTTTAATTTTAAACGTCTTAGGCCTCAATTGCATTAGAACCGGGGCAGTAATAGAGAGATATGGCTTCGGTTCTCGGTAGAACCGAGGCATAAAATGGATTTTTTGCCTCGGGTAACACCCGAAACCAAAGTCTAATCCTTTTTTGCCTCGTTCTTATATGCCTCGGTTCTGAAACCGGGGCATAATAGCAAAAATAACTGCGGCCAAATACCTTTACTGCACTAGTGTACATTCTACTATCCATTAATGACTATAGTAGAAAAGCATGGGTGTATTTTTTGGTAGAGAAATCAGAGGCTTTGAACTCTCTTAAATGCTTTAAGACTATGGTTAAAAAGGATATTAAGACATCTATTAAGTGTTTGCGAACAGACAAAGGATGAGAATTCAATTAAAATTAGTTCAACAATTATTGCAAACAGAGTAGAATAAAAAGGCAACTAACCATTGTTTATACTCCACAACATGATGGTGTTGCTGAAAAGAAGAATAAAATAGTGATGAACAAGATGCGTTGTATGCTATCAAGTAAATTAGTTTCAATGACCTTTTGACCAAAGGCAATGAATTGGACTATTTATGTTCTAAACATGTGTCCTACATTGGCAGTAAAGGATGTAATGTCGAAGGAATCTTGGAATGGTGTGAACTCCTTAGTTGATCACTTTCGGGTCTTTGAATGCATAACACATACACATGTTCCAGAAGCAAAGAGGACTAAAATCGACAATACAAACATTACTTATGCATTGTTGGGAGTGAGTGAGGAATCAAAAGGCTATTGGTTGTTTGATCCCACTACTAAGAAAGTTGTGGTGAGTAAAGATATGATCTTTAAAGAAGAAAAACAATGGGATTGAGGTGCTGCAAAGACTAGATGACATTTACATATGTCTAAGAAAATGTGCATTGGAATAGTTGAGGGGATTCGGTATAGTCAAATGTAATGTAGTGTGCAACCCAATAGTTCAAAGTTTCAAAATGAGCAAAGATGGAACTGGAAACTTTGTTGATGAAACCTATTAAGCATCTTGTTGGAAATTTGATGCATCTCATCGTCAAAAGACCTGATTTGATGTGTGTGTGTTTGTGTGCGTCTGTGTCAAAATCAATGGATATTCACCTCCAAGTCGTTAAAAGAACACTTAGATATCTGAAAGGGACTATGAATTATAGAATTTATTATAGGACAATAGGAGATGGTGAGTTATTGGGTTTCACAAATAGTGATTATGCAGGAGACATCGAAGACAAGACATCTGGCTATGTATTTTTAATGAATTCAAATGTTGTCTCATGGTGTTCAAAAAATAGCCTATTGTAACTTCATCAACCATAGAAGCAAAATTTGTAGCAGTTGTTGTTTGTGCTTCTCAATGAATCTGGATGAAGAGAATCTTAAAAGAATTAGGGCATTCTTATGGAGATTGTACAACTGTGATGTATGATAACAATTCAACCATCAAGTTGTCTAAAAATCCTGTTATTCATGGTCCTAATGAGCATATTGATGTGAGGTTTCATTTCTTATGAAATCTTAACAAGAAGGTACCACTGAATTAGTTTATTACATAAGTTAAGATTAAGCGGCGAATATAATGACAAAACCATTGAAGGCTAAAGTTTTTTAGAAGCTTTGAGAGCTACTAGGAGTGTGCGACATTTATGATATAAACTAATTGCTTCATAACATTTAATTTAAGGGAGGAAATGAAGGAGTTAGTACTTAAGTACTACAAAGTAGTTTAATACTACAATTATTTGTATTCTTAACAATATCTTGGAAGTTATAGTCTTTAGGCATAACCATTTGGATTGTTGTTTTCCTCTTACCACTAGCCTTTATTTCTATTGCATGGGTTTTCTTTTAGTTGTAATTGTAAAACCCCTTTTTTTCCTTTAAAATATACGAGGCTAGCCCATAATCAAACACTTTCATGTTCATATGCTCTTCCTTTTTCTCTATTCTCTCTTTCTTCAAAATCTCACATTTTCCATCCTCCTTCGCTAGGGTTGGCAACATAACCAGGGGAGGAGAGTTCTTCCACTCCACTATCATAGTTTGTCTCAAGGTAAGTAATTCCCCTTTGCCTTCCTTTTTTTTTTCATGAGTCAAACCTCCATCTCTTGCAAGCTTATTCTTCCTTTGCATGTGTTCTCTTAAGCTGTCTTCATGTTTATAGAGTAATTTAAGGGTCTCTGGATCTTAGAGCACCTTGAAGGAAGAGTAAAAATTTGTCCTACATAACAAGGTGAGGGAAGCTAGGTTTTCACAAATTGCATTATGATTCTTCTGCCAAATTTGTTGTTTGCATGTTGAATAAGTTTTGTGGGTATTGTTGTTATGATGCGTAATGTAACATCCCTAAGGAATATTACTAATATATAATAAATAAATTCTGAAATGAAATAAATTTCACATTTATAAATAAACCATTTCCCAAAAATGCGGGAAATTCAAATCTTTTATACAATGCAATAAATACCGGAGTCCATAATTATAAAACCATTATAAAATTAAAATGGCTCCCGAAGGTTACATAATTATCTCAAAACTAAAATAGTAAACATATATACAAAAATCTCATGCTATCCCTCGCTCCGAATCTAAGCATTTCCTGGCCCACCTGTCAAATCATCTGCTCTTGAATAACAAGTTATCTAATCATCGCCACACACATACAGAAAGGGTGAGCTATGCACAATATATAAACCAATACGTGAAATAAATATGCTGCCCATCCCCAAAATAACATAAATAATATTTCATGCTTTTCAAATAACCCAACCATGACCTCATAGTCCTTCATGAGTCATATCCATGAACTAGGTCTTAGGACTTCACTGTGCTCCCACGAAACTAACTCATTCGTGGTCCAACCCTATGAGCCTATCCCGCTCATAGTCCTGCCCTACAGACTCATCGTCTGTAGTAGAACATCCAAGTCTCATACTTGGACCCTGGCACGCACACAATCACCATACTATGGACTCCTCGCCCAATAGTAGCCGACGGGAACATATCAGTTCCTTGCCCATCATGCGCCCGACACATGTAATCATCATACTAAGGACTCCTCGCCTATTAGTAGCCGACAGGAACTCAACCAATTCCATGCCCATCATGTGTCCAACCACCAAGCACATCCCAGACCTTTATTGGACTTAGTCCTTCAAGCCCAAACACCACACCACATACATATACATCCTATACTTAGAATAAAGCAACCAAATCACACACACAAGCACACACAAACATGGAACTTCACATAAACTCGCTTAAGCTAGGGACTCTCGTCCAAGCTAAGCCCTCAGCCTCGCTTAGGCTAGCTCACCTCGCCTGAGCGAGCTTAAAACAGCAACATCAACTCATCATCTCGCTTAGGAGAGATCCCCTCGCCTGGGCGAGTCACCCCTTTGCCCAAAACAACATATTAACCTCGCCTAGACGAGTGTTCGACAAAACCAAGATGAATACACTTCGAGAACTCGCTCAGGCGAGCCACTCTCGCCTAGGCAAGAGCGTCCATCGCTCAGAGCTCAAAACCTCTCGCCTGGGCGAGATATCGCGCTCAAAACTTTCAAGTTTCCTTGCGACCTCGCTTGGGTGAGTGTCTCTTGCCTGAGCGAGAGACCAAGTCGCTCAACCCCGTCCAGAGTCGCCTAGGCGAGATACGCGTACCAGAACCAAAAATGAGACTTTGCAACTCTCGCTTAGGCGAATTGACTCGCTTGGGCGATACTTGCAGGGTTTCAACCCTGATCACGCACTCAATTCACCAAACATTGCCCAATTCGCACAACAAAACATACCATTAAGTGAAGACACTATACACAACATATAAACATAACTTGGCACAATTTTGGGTTCCCAAAAATCCAAGTTGAAACACAAACCATCTGTATAGTATAGAAAATACCCACATTCATACCTTTAATTGAAAAATCAGTAAAGCAATGGTCACAACACTGCCCCCATTCTGCTAGGTTCTCTCTACCTTTCCACATTCATTCCAAACTAAGTTTAGTAAAAATAAAGGTTAAGTTCTGTCTACCAAGGTTTGAACTCATGACCCTCCACTCACAATGCCAAAGCACAACCACTATGTCAATTCACATTTGGTGATACACTCCAATCAATATAAGTTTACATTACCAATTCCATACTCATACATATTTATTAAAAATAAATAATAAAACAACAACACATAAATGGCATACATAAGACTCGAACCCAAGTCCTCTCACACAATCAAAGTACTCTCAACCACATGAGCTAGTACTTTTCCACGTCACATAAACCAATAATTGATGCCTTAAAGGCGCTTTCTACCCACATTTATTAATTAATTTATTATTTAATTAATTAATTTTCACGGGTCTTACAATTCTCCCACCTTTAAAAGTTTTCGTCCTCGAAAATAGGACTTACCAGCAAAGAGGTGAGGATAAGACTTCCTCATGAGATCCTCCATCTCCCAAGTCATCTCCTGGGTTGCCTCGTCCCAGAGAACCTTCA
>Ga0214542_1007783_pt1 | contig 18326 bp, 10 predicted proteins | sample CNSS1metaG_FD_160096 | JGI IMG/M metagenome (GOLD analysis project Ga0214542, IMG submission 160096) | Root nodule microbial communities from cowpea collected in UCLA plant growth center, Los Angeles, California, USA - CNSS1 | ecosystem: Host-associated > Plants > Roots > Nodule | place: USA...
GATGATAATAATGTAATGTTAATAATGTAATTGTTGATGAATAAAAAAAATAAGATAAACAATTTTATAGAAAATAGGTAAAAATAACCATTAATTTTAAAAAATAATAAATAATCATATTATAAAGGGTAGAATTGGTATTATGAAATGTGGACACAAAAGAGAGAATCTTCTTTATTATTGTTATAGATTATTGTTATAGATAACAACGTGAGTAGCTGGTATGTTCATTAATTTGAGAAAAAGAGTGGGAGACAATGAATTTAAGTGTATTAGACGATGAAGATTGTGTTATTTACTTGAAGGAATGTAGGGATGAAAGTGAGTGGACTTAAAAATAAAATTTGTAAAAGTTTGTAAGTAATTTAATAGATGTAATAGATTAAAAATTAAGTTTAATAAAAAGAAAAATAATATTACCAAATTATCCTTGATTTTAAAAGTAATTTAAAATTATAATTAGATGAGTTAGATTTATTTTAGAAAAAAATATTGAAATGAATAAATTAAAATATATTTTAATAAAAAAATTAAAATTAATAATTCCTTTTTTAACTTTCTTTTATAACAATTTTGAAATTTTCAGTATTAATTATTTATGTAACATAATTTTAAAGTAATATTTTTACATTATTATCATAATTAAATAGAAAAATAAACTGAAGAATAAATGTAATTTGTCTTATATCTTCTTAAATCATGGCATTGGGGAGAGGAATGGAAAATAGAGGAATCTCCCTCTTCCTTCATCTTCCTCTTCCTCAAATATGTTGAAGTGAACAACTACATCACCTACAAATCATTCCTCTCACTTATCATTTTCCTCTGAATAATAAATATGGCCAAGTGAACACAACATTATAAACTAAGATGGTAGAAACATTTTGGTTCTATTCAATCTTTCTACATTTGTTGAATATCTCTCTTAAAAATAATTTCTCCTCCTTTTCTTTACCATGGAGTAAACTTGGAGTTCAAGCTCTTGGTCTCACTAGCAATCATTCAATAGGACCTATGGAGCCACGACTCCCCAAATTTTTTTAATTTTATTTTTATATATCTTTTAATATATTTTAAAATTATATTTATGTATTATTATTTTATTTATATTAAACTTAAAAAAATTTATTATAATTTTATGTATATATATATATATATTATTGTTTAAAAAATAAAACACAAATCAATTTGATGGACGTTGATTAACAAAAGGGAATAAGGTTTTGTCTTTGGTCATAATAAGGTTATTTCTCAGTAAGTCATCAAGAAAGTAATAAAGTATGAAAGTAGAGTAAAGAGATAAATTGAGACTGGAGATTGCACAACAGAGAGATTGAAGATTAGTATTCTATTCTATTATGATTTATATATCTTAGATTTATGATTCTCCTATCACGATATTTCTCCCAAATTCTTCATTTTCCCATATTAGTATGAACCCTAATTATGGTTTTAGGGATTTTTATATGAGATCGACATGAACCCTAATTAAATCTTTATCCAAATTAGTATAACCCTAAAATTTAAGAATTTTGTGTTTTCTGCTACATATGGTAAAACTTTGTAAAATTTAATAATGTATTTGTTGGCAAAAGGCAAAATACAAGTCAAATGCTGAAGCAAGATTTTGATGATGATAAAAGAAGCCTAAAAGCCATCTGGAAGTCAATATGGAGAACATGTGTTTTTATGTTTAAAGTTATCTTGTAAATTGTACTTAGAATAGTTAGAATCGACATGCAAATATAAAAAAAACTAGGATTTCTCGAAAAATCAATGTGATAATCGATTATCACTTAGGATAATCAATTATCCTGAGCTGAGTCAAATTTTTCAAAAAAGCACTGGAATAATCGATTATCACCTCTAATAATCAATTATCTGCTCAAAATATTGTTTTCAGAAAATACATTGGAATAATCGATCGATTATCCTTGTTAGTTTGAGCGCGACTGTTCAATTTTTGACCTAATTTTTGGAACCCTTATTTAAGGAACATCAGAGTTACTTTGAACTTACCTTTTTTAGAAGCTAGAGTGCTAGTGTTGTGACTGCAAAGAGAATTCTCTGAGTGTTCTCAAAAGAAGCTTTGAAAAACCTAGTAAGGGTAGAGCGATAACTTTTCCTGGGAGGTTTTCTAGGAGATTAAGTGCTACTGCTGTTGCTAGGAAAGCTAAGGTCAAGGTTCTTTGTGTGATTCAGAGAAAGGTGTTCATCTCTTGTATGTTCAAGATAGGTGTTTTCTTTCCTTAATCTTTTATTATCTGATTGTAATCTAATATTTGTTACTGATTTAGTTAATCTCTTTATTTGAAGAGATTAACAACTAGACGTGTGATCTTTTGATTTGAACTAGTATAAATACTTGTGTTCAATCTTCTTCTCTATCTCTATATTGAATCTACTATTGAATATAAAGGAACTAATATCAAATTAATCGGTAAAATTTCCGAAAAATTTTAAACTGTTAATTTTATTACTTAAAAACCAATTCACCCCCTCTTGATTTTTGTCCAAACGCTAAACATTTCGTTGCACGATACCAACAGTTTCTTGGACTGCATTACAAATTCTGCTCCACATAATGTAGAGGGAATTGTGAGTTTTTTTATTTCATTAAAAAAAAAATATATATAAAAAAATAATTTGATACCTCTAAATTTTTTGTCCAAGTTTCGCCATTGCTTGGCCTTATAGACCAAAAAAATCCTTCATTTATTTTTTAAGGTTATAACCAATTATTTGTTAACCAATCTAAGTTCATTTATTAGCCAATTTAATCCAATTTATTAACCAACATCCATCAAAAAAATGTTGGTGTTAAAATGTGATCCAAGTTCATATTATAATTTGAATAAGTGCAAGGTGTTTTTGTTAATGTTAACTAAGAAAGTTTTAATAAGTTTCTCAATGAACATTAACATAACTAATAAGTTGTCTAGATGTTCAAAAGATCTCAGAAGATTGAAGAGAAATGAGCACAATACAATAAATCAAGAGAGTCTTTTTAAATAAGTTAAGAGAGACCTCCTAATAATAATACAAAGATGATGGACTACCTAGTAAAATGACAAATTATCTTCTAGCAACCCTAATTATGAGGGAGAGGGAGAGAAATAATATTTTCCAATCATTTGCAAAATCTTCATAAGGGTGCATTTTCTCACTTCCATGTGTATTACATATTGTAAATTAGTATTTTGTTTAGCTTTATGTTACTACTACAATTATTTGTTATGTGTTGTTTTTTATAAACAGATTATGTAGTTATTATGTTATTAGTAGTTTGTTTCCTTCTTTTAGCTCTATATAGCTAAAGCCTTGTGTCAACTCAGATATGTCTAGTACAAACAAATGAAGAGGGGGGGAGGGGTGAATTGGGTTTTCAAGATTTTACTTTTTAAAAATGTTCTTGAAGTGTTTTTCCATCTTTATGATTGGCTTAATCAATTTATCAATGCTACATTAATGGATTAATTCAAACATGTAGCAATAACAGAAAAGATGAAAGAAATAAGAGAAAACAACATTTTTATACCGATTCAATTCAAGATGAATCTACATCCAATCTTATTTTAAGAAACCAAAGCTTATAAGGATTCCATTAAATCAACAAAGTTCTAAAAATTACAAGATCACCTATATAATTCTACATCCTAATGACCCAATAACTTGATTCACTAATCAAGAACTCCCCCTAAATGCAATGTTACACACAATTACAGATAGACATTCACCTACACAGTGAATAACAATGAAAAGAACAATAATTCAAAAGAAAGGAACAAGTACACCTAGTTTTGTGCAGATATGACAATTGGTCCCTAATGCCAAGTTTGATCTCCCAAGATTAACTCCATCCTTAATCTTTTTGACACCAAGTAGAATAATCTCTTCAAGAACTCGAGAATTGTCAATTCTCAATCTCTCAAATCAGGTTTTGTATGTTATGTCTCGTATAGTAAAAATGAATTTGAGATTTGATTAAAAAGGGAATTCTGTTGATTAGATTAATGTATTAAGAGTTTTACCTAATCAATTATCGTGATTGAATTTTGATTGCAGTGGTTGCAATGCACTTCGATAATCCATTAGATAAGTTGTTAATCCATTAGGGAGTTCTATAACACTTAGGTTTTTACAAGTTAGAATTGGATTTGTTGATCTAGGAAGTTATAGGCTTGGCTTACATTTATTCTAAGCATGCATTATTCATTCAAATGAAAGATCTAACTTATTACTAGAGGCAATGTCTAATCACATTGCTTGACTTGGACATCATCAAAACTTTAATTGAGTGAGTAAGCTCCCCTTTTCAACCCCTTGTATCATATCCCAGTTGAGTTATCAGTTATAGTCAATTGAAATTGTAGAGCATTGATATGCATTCAAACACTACTAATGTGTGTATAAGTTCCCACTCAAAGATCTTTCAAGATGCTCTGCTTTTTCACTTCTAATGGATCTTCTTAGCGAAACTAAATGTGTGGTGAGTACACTTCCTTGGACGAGATTTTTCCATAACCTTTCATTCTACTAGAAGGTGACAACCTCAAAAAGGGAAGACGTTAATAGCAAATATACAAAAACACAAGACACAAACATGAATTTTAAATAAATTAAGTAAAATAAAGAAGGTGAATAAACTTTCCTCTTAACATGTTTATTTTCCCTAAACATTTTTCTTTATCTTTGATAGGATTTAGGGGTTCATAAGAAAACAAGATAAAAAGACAATACTACAAAAATATGTCTTTAAGGACGATTCTTGATGAATTTTAAAGAGAGTTTTAAGTTTGTCGTTGATCGATCCATTATAAAAGCATAGATTTTTGAAAATGTTATGATGAACCATCATCGTAGTGTTAAGGTTTATAAGGAGGGGGTATCACTGGGGAGATACAACACACCAATGAGACATGAGCCCAACCACATAAGGCATTGGCACCACTCTCAACCCAAAACCTTAAGACGATGGGTTTATGGGTCTTTATTCTTATATAGTGCTCTATTTTCTCATTTATAGCCAATGTGGGACTTAGAATCACACTTGGAATCCTAACAATCTCCCCCTCAACGGTGAGTCCCTTCAACCACATTGGTACATCCCCCTCCAGCGGAAGCATTCCCAACCACGACCATACTGCACTCGTCTGAGTCGGTTTCAACCACCGGCTCTGATACCACTTGTTAGGGTTTATAAGGAGGGGGTATCACTGGGGAGATACAACACACAAATGAGACTTGAGCCCAACCACATAAGGCATTAACACCACTCTCAACCCAAAACCTTAAGGTGATGGGTTTATGGGTCTTTATTCTTATATAGTGCTCTATTTTCTCATTTCTAGCCAATGTGGGACTTAGACTCACACTTGAAGTCCCACATCGATGGGAACTTACTTTGGGTCTTACTTTTAATGTTATAAAAGGAGTCCCGTGTTTCCTTAGGAAATCATCCCCAAGTCTCTCCCTTCTTATTCCTTTTACTTTATTTGCTTGAGAGAAGAATTAAGAGAGAATATTAGTTTCTCCTCTAAGAGAGAAGGTTAGTTTCTCCTTTAAAGTTCTCCTTGTATTAGTTTTTCCTATTTCCAAGAGAGGGGTTGTCATTGTTTTCTCCTTGGGATTAGAGAGAATGGTATGTAATTTTCCTTTCCTTGAATAAATTATATTTGTTGCCTATTATCTATTTTTGTTTCTTTATTTTCATCTTTTATTTTAGTTGTCAGTACTTGTGCTAGTACTTTGATACCCAACAGTGGTATCAGAGCTGTTGGTTCGTATGATTATATTTCGCTGCTATTGTCATTAGAATAGTGCTGTGATAGTGGATAAAGTGTGGTAGTGTGAAAGTGCATGTCTAGGAAAATTCTGGCTAGGAATGACTTGGTACTTAAGCGTGTCCATTAGTGACCCACCTCTCTTTCTTGGGAATTACCTGGTGCACTGGTTCACGGTCTAACGCCATTGTTCCAGTAGACAGTACTATTCATAGTGAGAAGTGCATAAGTCGGTTTTAAAGCCATGGCAACAAGATACGAGATAAAGAGGTTCAATGGGAAAATTTTCTCATTGTGGAAACTGAAGATGAAGGCAATTTTGAGAAAGGACAACTGTCTAGAAGCAATTGAAGAAAAATCTGAGGGCATTACAGATAAAAAGTGGAAGGAAATAGATAATAATGCTATAGCAAATTTGCACTTAGCATTGGCATATGCGGTTTTATCCAGCATTGCGGAGAAGACTATAGCGAAGGAGATTTGAGATACTCTCACAAGCCTGTACGAGGTTAAGTCACTTCACACAAGAATATTCTTGAAGAGAAAACTCTATACTCTTCGAATGAGTGAGTCCACATCGATGACAAACCACATCAACAATCTAAATACATTGTTTGCCCAACTTTCAGCGGCAGATTTCAACATAATTGAAAATGAACGTGCGGAGCTTCTACCTCAGAGTTTACCTTATTCGTATGATCAGCTTGTCATCAACATTACAAATTACAACGTTATTGACCTCCTACGCTTTGAGGATGTTGCCGAAGCTCTTCTTGAAGAAGAATATAGGCGAAAGAACAAAGAGGATATGGTGGAAAGTGCAAGGCAAATAGAAGCTTTGGTGATGACGAGAGGTAGATCAACAAAATGTGGATCTAGTGGGAGTCAGTCTCATGATAGATGTTAAAGTAATAAGCATCTCAAATGCTACCATTGTGGCAAAAGAGGGCATGTGAAGAAAGATTGTTGGCATTTGAAGAATGGAGGAAAGAACTCTGAGGCATCAACCTCACAAGGTTGTATGGCAAATACCTCGGAGGACGAAGATATTTTGTGAAGAAGAGGAGAGATCTGCTAAGTTATGAAAGCGTAGAAGATCATGGCAGATGTGTATGTGCTTTTGGGAGATACGTTGTAGGATGCTAATGCAATGGTTGCATCGACAAGTCAAGAAGAAGCGGTGTTGACGTGACATCGTAAACTTGGGTATAAGTCAGAGCGAAGTTTGCAAATCCAGGCAGAACATAATCTCTTACTCGGGCTCAAGAAGGTTGTTTTACCTCTACGCGAGCACTATGTGGTAAGCCAACAAACATAGTCATAGATTGCATATTGCTAGTTTGACTACCAGGAAAAAGGAAAACACAAGAAGACTTGATTTATTCTAATGTAAGGGAATCACCAGAGTTATCACTAGGAGAATCAAAGATTACTCCAGGAGATTGTGGGTGTACTACATCAAGAGGAAGTCAAATGTATTGTTACCAGTTCAAGGAATCCAAAGCACGAGTAGAGCTTGGAACTGGGAAAATTAAGTGCTTGGGCTATGCTAACAATGTGAAGGGGTACCACCTGTGGGTCCCACTACCCACAAGGTTATTGTTAAGCAGAAATGAAATGATGCTCCAACCAGAAAGCCTTAAAGAACAAGAAAACTTGGTTTGCATGGTTGAACAAATCTCAGTACGGTTTAAAGAGAGCTCAGGTGTTCATACTAGAGATTTGATTCCTTCATAAGCCTCGGTTACAACAGACTGGGTGTTTAGACCATTGATGTTGTATGTGGATGACATGTTAGAGGTAGGCCCCAACAAAGTTCAAATCCAGGAATTGAAGGCGTAATTGGCTAGGGAGTATGAGAAGAAGGACTTGGAACCAGCAAACAAGGATTTCAGGGATGCAAATTCACCGAGACAAAAAAAGATAGGAATGTTTGGCTTTCTCAGAAGAAATACTTACTGATAATCTTGCGGCGCTTCAACATGCAAGATTGCAAGCCAATTTCAACCCCACTTTATATCAATTGTTCCTCACGTATGAGTCCTAGCAGTGAAGCAGAGAGGATGGAGAAATCTCGAGTACCGAGTGCATCAGTGGTGGATAACCTTATGTATGTTATGATGTGTACAAGACCAGACATTGCACAAGTAGTGGGAGTGGTTAGTAGGTTCATGGCGGGTTTGGTGGAGAGCAGTGAAGTATTAACAAGAGGTCCTTAGGAAGAACCTCAGGTGTTGCATTGTGTTTCAGAGGATCAAAATTATGTGTCAATGAAGTCTACGTGGATTCGATCCTACTGAAGTCTATAAGAAGAACAAACAACATGAAGGTAGAGAATAAAGCATGGTGTGAAGATTTGATTAATTTCATCAAAATCTTCAAGTGGGAGATTGTGAGAAATGAAGTCCCACATTGATGGGAACTTACTTTGGGACTTACTTTTAATGTTATAAAAGGAGTCTCGTGTTTCCTTAGGAAATCATCTCCAAGTCTCTCCCTTTTTAATCCTTTTACTTTATTTGCTTGAGAGAAGAATTAAGAGAGAATATTAGTTTCTCCTCTAAGAGAGAAGGTTAGTTTCTCCTTTAAGGTTCTCTTTGTATTAGTTTTTCCTATTTCCAAGAGAGGGGTTGTCATTGTTTTCTCCTTGGGATTAGAAAGAATGGTATGTAATTTTCCTTTCCTTGAATAAATTATATTCATTGCCTATTATCTATTTTTGTTCCTTGTCCCTGCTCCAGCTCTCAATTTCATCTTTTTATGTGAAGAGGCTGCGACTAGGGCTAATGTAGAGGACACAAGCAAAGAGACCACCAACAATGGCGGCAAGACCAGTTGACGACAGTGCCGGAGCAGCGACAAGAGATAAATGCAAAGAAGAAGAGAGAATGAAAACGACCGCAATTTTGACCATAAAACGGGGAAAACAGTGACAGTTCTATGAAAAACCATCATCGTTTTTTCATTTTTGGACTTTTGATGATGGTTATGTGGAGAATCGTTGTTGTTTCTTGCTTTTGACATGATCGTGATCCAACAGATTTGAAAAGTTTGATTTATTTACAAAATTTTCACCTTGTTACGTCCCCTATTGGTTGGCGAGAATAAATGCTTCCCCATCCCATGATTCCAATGTGAAGTGTATGTAGTTAAGAGGTTCTTATGACAACATTATCATAGCTGTATCAACTCTTGCTAAAGTTGTTTGGCCCTTGGGGTGAAGTTTTTGAAGCGCAAAGTTGTCTGTGTCCTTCAAGGTGGCGATCTTGAGGTGCCCTGAGTCCATTGGTTTCCCATGTTGAGATTCTATTTTTAACACTCCAGAGATGTTTGGTGATAGAATCTGCAGAATGGTGCTCAACAGGTTGGTTTCTATCACTGCTCCAAGTTGCAATATCCTTATTTGTAGTGCATAACACCAAGTGTTCTCACACCAGAAATCGATGCACCCAAATTCAGGTAATATTTTTCGTTTTCAGAAGACTGTTGCTGTTTCTGCCTAAACATGTGAACCATTCTAGGGCAGGACCTTTGAGGGTGGTGGGGAAAGCTTTGCAAAAGACTGTGTCTTGGGACGTGTACAAGGCGACATGGGTGATGGAGACTTTAAGGTGCTCGTCAGGGTCGGTTTCGCCAGTATAGCGATCCAGGGTGAAGGGTTCCCACCGGGCTGGGAGAGGGGTGTTGGCGATAAAGTCCGTGAATGGGTGGCGGCTTCTGGGCTGGTGAGGAGGGGGCATGTGAGGTGGAACGGGGTGGTTGATCATAGCAGGAAAGGTGGAGGTGATGTTGTGAGGGGGAATGTGGGTTGTGGAAAGATATTGTGGGTTATAGGGTGGAATATGTGTGGTGTGGAGGGCGGTGGGTATGTTGTAGGGGATCTGGGTGGTAGGAAGGGTGGCAGCGGGTGTTGGGGGTGCGATAAGCCCCGGTTGACCAGATGGAAAGTGATGGGGATGGGTAGAGGTAACGGGTGTCTGCTGGGTAGTGGTGAAGGTGTGGGGGGTGGGATTGTATTCACTTTCTTCCTCTGTAGGCTGGAAAGCCGGAGACTTCACAGCTTTAGAGGTTTCTTTGGCTTTTCCCTTCAGGTTGGGATCAGCCTCGATCCTTCGCCTGAGGCGAGAGTTCTCTTGTCTCAACGCCTCCATTTCTTCAGCACTGCGCTTCTTCAGGTCTGCGAGTTCCTGTTGCATCCTTGCTTGGCCGTCTAGGATGGCGGCCAAATCAGGGGTGATGCTAGGAGGTCCAGAGGGACCAGCATCCTCTTGCTTGTTCGCTCCAGCTCTGCTGCGGGTGAAAACCATCTTCAGAGAAAAACGGATACTAAAGGAGTTCGTCTCGTGCCTCACGGTGGGCGCCAATTGTTCCTGTAGAGGACAAATAAGATAAGTTAGGCACGAGTATCACCTTACCATGTAGTCCGCTATCTCTTCAGTTGGCCTCTTCCCAGTCGATACATGTCAGCTTGAACCCAGGAGGGGTTACCTGCAGAAGAGTCTCCGAAGCTCAAGTAAGTCAAAGCTCTCAGAGAGTCAAATCAGTGATTAATGAATGCGTACCTTTAATTGCTGGGGTCCACGTATATTTATAGAGCATTAATGATGTTTGACCATCTCATGGGCTGGGCCTTGACTTGGGCTCTAGCTTGGGCTGTGAGTGGGCCTGGGCCCTAACCCAGGCCCTTAAGGTTTATTGAACGCGGGGGCTTCTATCATACTAAGTTCATTGGAGTGGTCGACCTAGGCTCTAATCTTACCGGATATGCTGGAGTAGTCGGTCTAGGCCGGCTACTTGTCTTGATGGCTTATGTTGTTGATATGAGATGCAGGTTGTTCCTTTAGATGTTTAGTTTAGGTTAAAATCGGTACAAGTTTAGGCTAACTCGGCCAAGGCTGGAAACTTGGCTGCCTTAATATACACATTGTTTACTTATTTGGTCGAGTTTGGCTAGGTGTGGTACAATCATGATTTAAACTGTTATTCTGCTTTAACATGAATATAAGTACTACACTACAACAAGATATGATGCTTCAAATATGGAAAGAGTAATCAGCAGGAGGGAGGGTCACACAAGGGACGAGAGAGTGTGGTTCTTCTAGTACACACTAGAAAAATAAATGTAAAATAAAGTTAAACTAAGCTCTGGAATTAAAACCAAACTCACAAAAACAAAGCCATCCTAAATCATATTTGAAGCTTCAACTTCAGCTTTGGAATTCTGCATGTAAGATGCGTGGTCTCTGTCTGCACGTGTCAAGAAAAAGGGAAATGATCAGTGTGCTTCATTACATTGTAATGAAAACTTCATAACATCCCCTCCTCTCTTATCTCTTAGTTTTTTACTTTTTACTATTTTTTGAGACCTTGCTTTTGTTATCTCAATCACATTTTAGCAAAAAAATTAACAATTCGATTACAATATGGCCCTAAGTGAAGTTGCTAAATAATCTATACCGTTTATGAATGCAGTTTTTGTTACTTAAAAATTAAGAATATCAACTGGGTTTTAGTGCAATTAGTAGAAACATGAAGTTCCAGCATAAGATCTCATTTGTAAAGGAATCACACATATTGTAAAATCACAAATTAGAAGTGTTTTGTGGAGAAACTTAAAAATTTCACTTTGAGCATTTTATTTATTTTTCAACTTTTTAGTAAATTATTCACCTTGATTCTATTTCTTAGGAATCAGTCATACCTATTGTAGAAGCTGTAATTTCTACTGCAGAATCAGTATAAGTCCCCTTTGAAGATAAATTATTATGAAGAATCTTTCTTCCAACGTAGAATACTGGTTTTTGAGGTAAGGAAACTATTGCACTTTTGTTTGTCAACATTGATACAATATCAGACATGTTGGGTCGATCATCTGCATAATGTTCTACACACAACAGACCAATATGAATGCATCTTTGTACTTCATCAGGATCAATCCACTCCTTTATTGATGGATCCACTAACTCTAAACTTGCACCATCTTTCCATAACTCCCATGTCTGTCAATATTTTACTCAAATTAGACACAGGAAACAATAAGAAAATAATAACTCAATATGACTTATTTTACATACATGTCCTATTAGATTTAATGGGCGATCAACATCATAGCAACCAAAGTTTCTTCTTCCACTGACAATTTCAAGTAACAACACTCCAAAACTATATACATCAGACTTTATAGAGAAAGATCCTTCCATCATATATTCTGGAGGCATGTAACCACTGCAAGAAAAACTAATTTGTAACATGTTGAAATGATTTTTATATATTCATAGAAAATGGAACCAAGAGAATTTATCAAGCTCACTGAGTTCCAACGATTCTGTTGGTATTTGAGGCTGATTCTTGTTGTGTGAATATTCTCGCCATCCCAAAATCTGAAATTTTTGGATTCATATTTTTCATCTAAAAGAATGTTGCTAGCTTAATGTCTCTGGATGACTTTGAGTCTTGAGTACTTATGAAGATAAAGTAATCCTTGAGAAATTCCTTCTATTATTTTGAAGCGCTTCTTCCAATCTAGTAATTTTCCTCTTCTACAATCTTCCAATCGTCAATATATAAATATTAATGAGTTAGTATGTGTACCAAACAAAAATTACTATTTTAGTGTGAGTATTGAGTGCCCTCAACCATCACTGAAAAACGGTAGTTAAGAAAACTAAAAGTTTCCCTCTATGTGTATTCTAATTGATACGTAACAATGAAAACAATTTTTTGTTTCTCTCCTTCGAAAGAACACATAATATACTGGACTCTTGTATATTCCTCACCGAATAGATAGAAATCCAAACTTTGATTTGGCATATACTCGTAGATTAGAATCCTCTCTTCTTCATGAATGCAACAACCAAGTAGTTGTACAAGATTCATATGCTGAAGTTCACATATTAGTGTTAGTTCATTCTTAAACTCCACAATTCCTTGTCCAGAAGTTTTTGAAAGTCTTTTTACGGCAATCTCTTGCCCTGTTGGAAGAATTCCCTGAAATGACCGTGAAATAACAAATATTCAGTACTCTAATTGACACAAACTTGTTAATGCATAACCTCACTGGTTTCAAGTGACCTTATAAAGAGGTCCAAAGCCTCCTTGTCCTAACTTATTCTCCGATGAAAATCCATTTGTTGCTTCCATAACTGATGTATAATTAAACACTGTTAGGCCATGTCCCTTTTTTAAATCATCTTCAAAATCTTCCATTGCAGATGATCGACTACAAGTTGCCAGATGTACCATCTTCATCACTATACTTTGACTTTTCTTCGCTGTTTGATGAATGTGAGAAAGATTAAAATATAGATAAATTATGAAAAGATTGTGTTTAGTGATGTACTACACTGATTTTGTGGTAGGTAACTAACTACCTTGAAACACATATTTTCGCTTCTTTAAGACTAGGCAAATAGTGAATAAGCAAATTGCAAGTAGAGCGGTTGCTGCTACTGCACCTGTCCATCTCCACTCTTTTGTACCTGCATAGATTGTTTGCATATGTAACAATTAATATGATGTTATTATAATATAACTTTTCAACAAACAAAGTAATAACTTCTTTTTGCTAGGGGGCAGACAATCTTGACTGTATGTGACTAAGTTATAAAAAACCTGATTGAATTAAAAATTATCCAAGGCGTATAAACTAAAGAAACCAATCTAATAATTAAGAAGCTTACCCTTATGATGAGTTAACATGTTCACCAGCAAGTAAAAGGTTTCACTACTACTGTCAGAAGTATAATTGTCCGCTGAATTCCAATGAAAGAATATACATCCAGTTCCATTTGGATATAATTCCTTGAATCCACTGCAAGCACAACTGCTCCAGCAACTGGCCTCACAATCACTGTGACCGTAACTTGTATTTCTTTCAACGCTTACATTCTTATAACTGGGGGAACCAATATTTTTCTGAAACACATCACCAGGATTCCTACACTTGGGTATATCCTGCCATCTTTGGCACCCTCCATCAGTGTAGTTATATCCATAACACAAATCAGCCCTTGCAACGTTTCCTTTATCATCATATAGCTGCCCAATTTCTGATAACGAGCACATTAGATCAGGCTCTTCATTTGAAGCTGTGAAAGAAAATGAGTTTTCATCCCCATTAGACACAATGGTATATTTCAACCTGCTTTGTGCATCCTCTGAAATGTACTCAAATCTATTGTTCCTTAGTTTCCCACTTCGCCAACAAACCTTTCCCCGTCTCTTTATGATCAATTCTTGTTCCACAGGCTCCCATTCAAGGCTAAAGGTACCGGGATTGGCAAGTGTTTCTGTGAACCATGAAACCAGTAACCAATGATGGCCTGTTTTGTGATTAACACCTAACTTCTGGGTGGGGAGCAAAGTTTGAGTGGGATAATCAAAAGTCTGCCACAAGAGAGTTTTAGTCCCATTGGGGTGAAGTTGTTGAAGCACAAAGTTGCCTGTGTCCAACAAGGTGGCCTTAGTGTTGTTGATAGGTTGAGGTGGAGAATACAAGATTATTGGGTTCCCTCGTTGAGATTCAATTTTCAGTACCCCTGAGCGGTTAAGTGACAGAACTGCAGAATCCTTGTGAACATGTTGGTTTCCATCACTCACCCAAACTTGAACATTCTTATTTACATTGAATACAAACAAGTAACAGTTGTCATCTCCAGTTGGCGAACCAAAACCTAGAGAATATTTTCCCTTTTTCGAACGTAGTATTGCTGTATCTGTGTTATTCAGTGTATCACCAGGCTTTAAACTGTCATTTGCTGCTTCAACATGAATACAAGTACTCCACCACAGCCACAAGCACACGAAAGCAAGCACCTTCAGTAGTTTATGCCTGATAGGATGCTTCAAATATGGAAGGACTAAGCTGCATGATGGTTTGGACAAGTGATGAGCTGAGAGTTATTGTTTCTGATACTAAAATATGTGAGTTTTCTAAAATGAGAAGGTGTAATAGGTTATGTAATTTGATTATCAAATAATGAAAATTGTAGTTGATACATCCATTCACATACTTTGTTGGTTGTTCAGACCAAAATAAGAATGAATATGAAAGAGAGATTTTGTTTTAGCAAGTGTCTATTGAGAATGAATGGATTACTTATGTTAAAGAAAAAAATGGAACTTACATAAACCATGCAAAATTGAATCTACTAAAGCACATTAGGATAAAATGTACGTCAAATGCTCTAAAGACAAACACACTTAAGAAGAGAGAGACCAACTCATCAAGTTAGACAATCATATGTTCTTGAATTAATGGTTTCCTGCATCAAACAATCTTGGAATGTTAAATAGATTTTACTAAATCAATTTTCGTATAAATTGTTTCATAATTTTTAAAGGACTAAAATGAACAATAAAAAAAAAGTTAATTTGACGATGGGGAAGGGATCTTCGTTGACAAATCTTTGTGGAAAGCTCCTTTATCTTCCATACTTTGCCTAACTAAGATGTCATAATACATGATGATTCATAACATGAATTTTATAAAAAGATTTTAAAATGCAAAGACAAAAATAGTAATTATATAATTCTAGTAATAATAAAAAAAATACTTAAATAAAAAAAATATTTAAATGTTTAATAAAATAAACATTTTCAATAGAAATTCAATTAAACAAGGTCCGATTAGATCTGGAAATCTTCTCAATTGGATCAAGGAACATAGCTCAGAATAATATGGCAAATTATATATATATATATATATATATATATATATATATATATATATATATATATATATATATATATATTTATTTATTTATTTGTGTTACATATACAACCAGTAATTCGCTAAGGAGACGTAATTTTTTGACTCAGAAAGCGAAAGAAATAAAAGTTTTGTCGGCCATTGGTTTAAGAAAGATTCAATTATTTGTATTCCATAGCTTCGTGGTAATGCGCTAGCCTTTTCGAATGGGTTAATAATGCCAATGATTGAAGTCTGAGTATTTATGAATTTGTCTTCCAATTTTAACTTTTTAAAAAATGTAAGTGTTAGAAAAAACGCATCATCAATTCATAATATTACTGTTTTTATCTCTAAAAATCACCATATTAACGGCTAAACAAGATAAAAACAAGGAACATAAAAATATGACGTTGAAATCCTAAAATCGGAGAAAAATCACAGCCACCAGAGAATAATACTATGTGAAAATTTGTACAATACATAGACTTTGACTAGGGTAAGGAACATCATGAACTTAGAGCCATTATATAGTCACTAGATTATCCTGGGCGATGTGAAACTTTTCAAGATATGTTATTTTCATCGGCCCAACAACTCAACTTATCGTCGTTATAATAGTGAGTAATGTACTTTTCACTACTTTGAATAAAGAGAACTGATCTTAGATGGTGTTAGGAAAAGGAACTATGAACCTTTGAAAAGAAAAAAAAGTTACCTATTATTACTTTGCCCAAAACAATGTCTGTTTAGCATCTTTTGCATGTTTTACATAGAAAACCAGATTCCTTCAAATTAATATATTCATTAAAAAATAGACCAAAAGCATATATGAGTTCATCCATAAAATATCCCTTCGGCTCCCTTTAATCATTACTTTATGAAAAATTTATTCCTTGTAACATTAATAGTAGTCAATTGAGGATCGCAAACTATAAGAACACAAAAGATTTGGTTCATTCAAAATGATCTAAGTGACGGTTGCACTAGATGATTTTTTGATTGATGAATTAGGTTTACAATTACATGAGTATTTATAAAAATAGATCAAGTAAATGGGTAAGGTCCAATAAACCTTTCAGACTCTATATACTCAACAATCTTCCACTTGGAGGCTGATCACATTAGCTGCACTCCAAAGTTAATCTAGTAAACCTCAACACTATAACACCTCCAAACTAGTGCGATGTCTTTTCAACAATTAACCATGCATGCCAGTTGAAGCTATGCAAAGATTCAACATCTTAGTAGTAACCACCATAGTTAAAATATTTGTAGGATTCTCTAACCCAGGGATCTTCTCTAAGAACAAAGTACCATCACTAATTAACCCTTTAATAAAGTGATATCTCAACTGGATGTGCTTTGTCTTTGCATGAAACACAAGATTTTTAGCAAGATGAATGACACTTTGACTATCACAACAGAGAGCATTGTTACACTACTTCATGCCCAACACCTTAAGAAAATTCTTCAACCAAATTATTTCTTTCCATGCTTCCGAAATAACACTGTACGCTGCTTCTATGGTTGAAAATGCAACATTTTTTGAAGTTGAGACATCCAACTAACTATTGTGCCACTTACTGTGAAAACAAATCCTATAGTACTCTTCCTTGTGTCTGAACAACGTCCCTATCTACAACAAAATATATCCTTCCAAAATAACATCTTCCTTACTGAAACACAATGCAGTTTTAGAAGTACCTTTCAAGTAGCGTAGCAACCACTTAACAACTTCTCAATGTTTCCATCCTAGATTAGACATGAATCTTCTAACAACTCCCACTACACGAGCAATGTCGATCTAATGCATACCATTGCATACATTAAGCTACCAATTATAGATGCCTAAGGGATCTTAGCCATTTCTACCTTGTCTTCATATGCTTTAGGTGACTGCTATTTGATGAGATTAAAGTGAACTCCCACAGGTGTACTTACGATCTTGACATCTGGCATATTGAATTTCTCTAGCACTTTCCCAATATACTTCTCTTGAGATAATATTAGAGAACAATCAAATTTGTTCTTATTAATGTTCATGCCTAAAATCTGCTTTGCAACACCCAAATCGTTCATTTCAAACTCTTTAGACAATTGTGCCTTCAATATATTAATTTAATCCATATTAGAGCCTACAACTAACATGTCATCAACATACAATAATAATATAATATAGGATGAACCAAAATCTTTCATATAGCAACACTGATCCATGACACATTGGTCAAATTGCAAACCAAGTTCTTTTTCCCTGCCACTTGAAAACCCTCTGGTTGTACCATATGAATGTTCTCATCAAGGTCACCATGTAAGAACGCTATCTTAACATCTAACTATTCTAAATGTAGATCCTCTATAAGTACAATGCTCAACACAAGTCTAATGGTAGTCATTTTAACTATAGGAGAGAAAATTTCATTATAGTCAATACCTCTTTTATGTTGAAATCCTTTCACCACTAATCTTGCTTTGTATCTCTTACAACTATCATGTTCTTTCTTGACCCTAAACACCCACTTGTTCTACAATGCCCTCTTTCTTGTAGATAGGTTAGTCAAACACCAAGTTTTATTCTTCTTAAGTGAATACGTCTCCTCTTGCATGGCTAACTCCCACTAAGTTGAGTCATCCATCTACAAATTTGTTGTAGTGTATCTCATAGAAAAACATATAGGAGAATTTATATCTTACCCATTGTGTCTAAGGAGCTGCATTTATAGTCGGAGATGTTGACAACCCATTAAATAGAGATATTATCCTTGAGAGATAGTGTGGTAAACTCCAAAGAATAAATGAACTATATGCAGGTTATTTAGGCTTACAATATCCACTTCTCTTTTTGTACGGTG
>Ga0214542_1007784_pt1 | contig 18323 bp, 10 predicted proteins | sample CNSS1metaG_FD_160096 | JGI IMG/M metagenome (GOLD analysis project Ga0214542, IMG submission 160096) | Root nodule microbial communities from cowpea collected in UCLA plant growth center, Los Angeles, California, USA - CNSS1 | ecosystem: Host-associated > Plants > Roots > Nodule | place: USA...
TGTATGTCAATAAAAAAAATTGTATTTCTAACATTTGAATATTTCTATTATTTTTTAATATTTTTATTTATTGTATATTTTTCTTTCACATGAGAATGTTTAATACTCTCAATTTAAGTGTTTAATATCATAAACATTTCATTTACTAGGTAATATAAAAAAAATTACTTATTATTATTATTATTATTATTATTAATTTTTGTTTCATTTGAAGAACTTTTTTGTTTCGCTAAAACAATTTTTGTTATTTCTCAACCATTGAGTATATATGTTGATATTTGAAAATTTTTCTTAGATCTCTAAGATATTTTTCATCATATCATACCCTTAATTATACATTTGTTTTTCTTTGTGCAATTCCTTTCAATAGTCTCCAAATTGTTTATAAGACACACATTTGTTAATTTTTTAATATTTTTATTTTTTGTTTATTTTCATCATGTAGAATACTATTTTGATTTATTTTATCTAATTATTTTTTAGGTTTAATTATACCTTTGGTCCCCGCTTTCGTAGCAAAATCTCAATTTGGTCCCTTTATTTGTTTTTGTCTCAATTTGGTCCCTTCCATTAGTGGTACAGTAACACCGTTCAAGGGGGTGCCACGTGTCAGTTTCTGGATTTTTGAAATTTTTTTTGAAATTTTTTTATTCTTTATTTCTTTTTTTGATTTTTTTAAAAAATAAAAAATTTGCCACGTGTCAAGCTGTCGTGTAGTCGTGTCACGTGGTAGTGACAAAGTGATGTGACAGTGACAATGACACATGTCACTTATATGACAGGTGTCATTTCCACTTTCTCAATTTGGTCTCTTTATTTTAATTTTTGTCTCAATTTAGTTTCATTTTTGTAAAATTTGAGCAACTTTGTCCGTCTCCAAATTGAAATCAAATTTAATTTCTATATAAATGTACACAAATATTTCTATCAAAATTGATATTTCAAGTAAATATTTTTAACAAAATTAAGATTATTTAATTAATATTTTACATTGAACTTTACTTAAAATTGTTTTAAAGTTGTTAATATATAATAATGTTAATAAAAAAATTCATAAATTATATTGATATTTTATTACATCATACTTTAATAATGTTTTTTCATTTGAAATTATATTTCAAATAATTGTATATTTTTAAAATGTGTAAAGTTCAATAATTTGTACACAAATGTTTGAATTGATGTAAAAATAACAATTATAAAAATTTTAAAAATAATTTTAACTAATTCATGTAACAATAAAAAAACATATAAATTTAAAATTTGAAAACAATTTTAAGTAAAGTTGAATGTGAAACACAAATTTAAATAAACTTAGTTATGTTAAAAATATATAATAAAAATATCAAATTTAATAAAATTATTTGTATAAAATTTATATAAAAATTAATTTTTGTTTCAATGTGGAGAGAGAAAAAATTGGACTATTTTTACAAAAATAAGACTAAATTCAGACAAAAATTAGAATACAAAAACCAAATTGAGAATGGGGAAATGACACCTAGCATAATATTGCCATGTGGCATTACCACTATCACATCACTTTGTCACTGCCACATGGCACGACGACCATTTGACACGTGGCAATTTTTTTTTAAATTCAAAAAATAAATAAATTCAAAAAAATTCAAAAAATAAAAATAAAAAAAAATTCAAAAAATCCAAGAACTGACACGTGCACCTCAATTAACGCTGTTACTATACCAGTAACGGAAAGGACTAAATTGAGATCAAATTTCCTAAAACAGGAACCAAAATGAGATAAAAAAAATAGAGGGACCAAAGGGAGATTTTGTTATAAAAATGGGGACCAAAGGCATAATTAAACCTATTTTTTATTTTCTAACTCATTACAATTATACTTTAAGTCTTTCACTATAATTGTATAAATAATTTTTATTTACTACAATATAAAAATTTAATGTAATTGCTATGAATATTTTTTTTATCACCATCTAACATATATTGGAGTTCAAAAGATACAAGATTTATGTTAAAATTTTATTATGTTTATTAATGTTTATTATTTATTCTTTGCGTCATTTTGATCAAGTGATGTATTATAACTTTTATTAGTGTATAAAAAAGAGATTCATTATAATTTAAGAAATTGAAGTAAACAAACATTTAAAATAAAATATATTTTAATTTGAATATTTTTTTTCTTTTTATATATTTTTTTAAAAACTATTTTTAAATTTTATCAACTAGGTTTCATTAATGTTTGCAAATTTAATCAATGTTTTGGTTCTCATGAAAATTTTATTTGGTATTCTAATATAAAATATAAACAATTATAATTTATTTCAAAGTATTTGATATCGAAGAAACAACTATCCTCCTAATATTGAATATTTGATAATATTATGTTTCTTTTACCGTAATTTTTTATTATTTTATAAAAATTATTCAAAATTAATATTAAAGTAGTAAGAAAACAGGTACGGGTATGGGTACAAGATTACACCCGTTACCCGGTGGGGATGGGGATGGGACAAAAGTTTGATACCCGTTGGATTTGGGTATGGGGATGGGGATGAATTTTTTTTACGGGGATGGGTATGGAATAGCGAAACTCGTCCCCGCCCCGCCCCGTTGCCATCCCTAGTTATGTGTTCAATTGCTAAACATAAATTAAAAAAAAAGTTTGCCAAAATTTCTTTTGGCATGAATGGGAAAGGACAGAAACCCTAGCTGTCAGAGGGCAGCTAGGAGGACTGGGAAAATGACCATGAAACAACCATTGAATGACCATTAAGTTAAGTTTAATGCCAATTTTCGTTTTTAGTCATTAAGCTTGATTAAGGTAGAGTTAAGAGAACCATTGAAGAGGAAAAAAGAGGGTTTTTGAGACTACCAATAGTGAGCGTTGTGAGGAAAGGTTTCTGAACATGTAAAACTTGAATTGGGGAGAAGTTGCAGCAAGTGGTGAGAGTGATAACATAGGAGACCATAGTTGATCAAAAGGAGACTTCAAATTACCAAGGTTGAGCAAGGAATCCAGGTTATTGGAGCTGGACTCCATGGTTTTATTCGTGTTATTATTTTTTGAATGATGATTGATTTATTTGAAGCCTAAACTGTGATAAAATTGTGTGATTTCATGTTTTTAGAAATTTTCCAGAAACTGTCTGGCGGGTCTTCAAAGTTGTCAGGTGACTCATAACATTTTCTCAGTAAATCTGGGTTCCTATGAGGAACCGCTTGGCGGTGAGCGATGTGCCATCAGGCGATGCAAGCTGATTAACCCATTTTTCTAGGTTTTTGATGAATGGTCTGGCGGTGATGAACACCCGCCAAGCGACGCGAGCAACAATGGCTCAATTCAGGTGTCTTGGGATTTTTGGGATGTTTCTGATCAATGAAGAATGTGGCTTTAATAATGGATTGATTGAGGAAGGGGAATTATTGTGAAATTGTAGTGTGGCGAAGGAATTGAATGGAAGTCGGCAAATGTGAATTTTTGGGTGTGGGGATTTGGATGTTAGATTCTGGATTAAATTAATGGGGGAATTTAATAGGATTTCGTGTGTTAGAAGTTTAATGAATGAACTATGAACTTAACCATGGGAATGTAACCTATTAAGTTGAAAAATTGAGAGAAGCAGGAATTCGAAACTAGTTAGGGTTCGTAGAGGCAGCGAAAATTCTGGGTTTTACATAACTACATGAACCGCCTGGCGACAGCATAACTATCGCCAGGCGCCAGACCAGAACAGAGGGGCAATGTGTGCTTGGACATGCAGTGCGGGTTGGGGAGTTTAATCTGGGTTTATTGGAATATTATAAAGAGATTGAAAAATGCTAAATATTGTGTTAAAAAGGATAAGTAATTCATAAGATGGGTCTATGAGAGGATGTTAGGCTATGACTTGGTGTTAACAGATTTGGATATTATAATAATGTCTCACAAGTTAATTACACCAGGATTTTGGATGATGATGGGGCAAAAGATAATTTTTAGGAGTTGGTGATATTATTGGGATTCGCTTAAGTTGAAAGTGCGGGGTAAATATTGGTTAAGGTATAATGGTTATGTTATTTGAAATGGAGTGGAGAATGAGGTAGTATTGCGGGTATAAGAGGTATGAAGTTAACAATGGCTTACTATACTTTAGCAATGTTGAACTTAAGCAAGTCTAATTATTGGTAAACTTAGGTTGGTGAACCGCTAGGCGATAACTTATATTGCAATGGCTCTGAAAGCGCGTGGCGCCTGGGAGTGAGGGTTGTCTCGCCAGGTGACACTTGCAGACAATGGCATCAGAGACGCTTGGCACTTGGCGGCATGTGTCCCCCGCCAGGCGAAACTTGCTTCCAGACCGCCGCCTGGCGGGGGACACATGCCGCCAACTGCCAAGCGTCTTTGATGCCATTGTCTGCAAGTGTCACCTGGCGGGACAACCCTCACTGCCAGGTGCCACGCGCTTTCAGAGCCATTGCAATAGCGAGTTTCGCCTGACGGCTCTAGAGTCGTGTCAGGCGATAACACAGTGGCAGAACATTGGTTATTTTGGATGTGTGTGGTCTACAGTGCTTTGGTGATACCTTAAAGGTCGATTTGCTGGATGTTCCTTGAGTTGTGGCTCGGAACGTATCCCTTGAGTTGTGGCTCAGAACGTATCCCTTGAGTTGTGGCTCGGGATAGGGATTAAACATGTGGCATTCCTTGAGTTGTGGCTTAGAATGGCATCTCTTGAGTTGTGGCTCGGGATGGCGGATGAACATGAGGAACTCTTGAGTTGTGGCTCGAGTTGGCGAGTGTTGCCGGTGTGAGTGTGTGAGTCTTTGCTCGTACGGATGGGTCCAGATAGATTACCCTTCTTAATATTTGGCTGACGAGTTTGGTAGTCTTGGGACGTTACGAACTAGGTTCGTATTGGGAACTCCACCTGGCGTTACAGAGTGTGGTCTGTAGATGGTTCTTGCACGTGTTCTACCAGTTGTGGCTTGTAGATATGGCAGAAAGACATCTTAAGGTATTCATCTAAAGACGTAAAACATGGATAACATGGTGCGGGCCATGTGGTTTGGAATCAAAGGATGGAGTTCCTTTGATGTTTGTGTGTTTATATATCTGAATTGTATATGTTTTATATGTTGTTAGCTCACTGTATCTATTTGTGTTTAGCGATGATCGTGTACGCGGTACACAGGAGCATATGATATTGCAGGTGCATCTGGTGATGCATAGAGCTGGAGCATGGGCTATCATGAGGATTTCTACATAGTTTTATTAATTTATGGTTTTTAAAGACTTTGTAATCACTGATGTTATCAGATTTGACTTTTACATACAATTTGATATTTTGGCGAATTTTTGAATAATTGTCGATGTAATAAAGTTTTAAACTTTCCTGCGTTTTAGGAAAGGCAATATAATAAATGATATTGATATATTATTTCTATTTTATTTTATTGAAAATTCGCAATATCCGGACGGGATGTTACAATTCAATTGAAAAAAGTTTTAAGCTTTTGAAAAAGTTTTAAATAGCCAATTCAACGCCCCTTCTTGGCTTAAATAACCATTTAAAACCTACAATTGGTATCTAGAGCAAGGTTCTTGAAAGATATTCAAGTTTGATAAAAAATCTTTTGCAATGGTTGAAAATAAACTCCTTTTTATTGAAGGTGCCTCTATTTATAAACCACCTATGTTGTGTGGCCTAAACTATCAGTTTTGGAAAATAAGGATGCAAATTTTCATTGAATCTATAGACAAAGGGATTTGGGATGCAATAGTTAATGGACCATATACTCCTAAATGTCTTATTAAAATAAGCAAGTGGACAAGCCTTAGGCTGAATGGACGGATGAAGAAAGGAGAAGAGCTTAATATGATTGCAATGCCAAGAATATCATCAATTCATCTTTGAGTATGGAAGAATTGTTAGAGTCTCCCAATGTACGAGTGCAAAGGAAATGTGGGATGTCCTAGAAGTTACACATGAGGGGACGAATAAAGTGAAAAGAGCAAGGAAGTATGCCTTGATTCAAGAGTATGAGCTTTTCAAGATGCAAAAAGGAGAGTCCATAGCTGAAGTTCAAAAGAGGTTCACTCACATAGTCAACCATCTCACACTTGAGGTTGTTATGAGTGGGGAGGTTCATAGTAGGTGTTTATGCGTGTTGGACTACAAGCAAGGAGGTTTGAAGAGTTAGACCTCAAATGAGTCATTATTTTCCCTTATCCCATTGCCCTTTTGTGTCATTCTTGATGCTTGTTTAGTGTTTAATTATCTTTTGTTAGTGCATTTTCCTCAATTGGGCTTCATTGGGTCATTATTCCAAATTTTGAGTAATTTGGCATTAATTGGTCTCATTATTATCTCTAAAAATTTTTAGGTACTTTGTGAAGCAAATATTGGAGCTTGGATGTTAATCATAAGGTTAAGAGAGAGTTGTCACATGATTTCCACATCATTGCCACGTCTGCCCCATGTCAATCAGCCTATCCACGTCATTGGGCCAACATTTTTAGCCCATAGTGGCATTTTTGTAATTCTGAGTGGCAGAATGACAGTTTTGTATATACTTTGATCTGTACTGATGTGACCACGTTTTTAGGTCATTTTTCTCAAGGGCAACTCTTTTTCTTCTTCCCCAATCTGTTTTCACATTCTTAGGAGAGCACCCACTTAGGGTTTTTCGATTTTGGTGATTTGAGACCATTGGAGCACCCCCACAACTTAGGGTTTTCCTCCCATTCAATAAAATTTGTGTTTGTTCACTCTTTCCCTACTCTTCTAATGCAATTTCGTTTTTGTTTGAATTATTTTTAGAATTCCATGTCTAGCAAAGTTTTTGGTATTGATTCCTTGAAGAAATTGAAATGAAACCATGACGTTGGTGTTCGTTTTGAATTTATGTTCTAGTTTGCCCTTCTTCAAGTTGCGTTTTCATGGTAAAACATGAAATCGATGGATGCTAAATCTTAATTTCGTGTTTCTGCACCTAAAGCGACTTATAATCATGCTTAATGAGTGTAGGTCGTTCATAGTATGCTTAATCTATGGGTGTCAATTGCTTGAAGTATGCCTGGCTTAATGACATATTTAACTCGCGTTAATTATCGCTTAGTTGATTAATTTCAAGTTTCATGGAAGCAAATTGGATAGAACAATTAATTGTGTAATCTATGATTGGGGAAATTTCAGTTGAATTAAGGAATCAATATGTTTTGAAATCTGTATAATTAAGTTTTGCAATAACATTTTTGTTAATTTTGTGTTTAAAACTAAATCTGCCAAATTAACCCCCCATCCTTATTGAATCTGGAACCTTTGAGTGAAAACAATGGTCATTGTAAGACAACCTTAGGTTAATTATTGAGTACTCCATTTACATGTTTTATTTGGTCGTGTACGACCTCGATCAAGCGGGCAGGCTCGTGGAAGCATATGAAATCCCTAAGGCCAAGGTGAGGTTGTGCTAATCTCATATGGGTTATGAAACTAGTGTTTTTTGGTACTGAGATATGTAATAATGGGAAATTGGCTAAGTGAAGTTGGGTAAGGGTATTTATCATTTATTATGCATGTTTGCTTCTTTATAAGCTCACCCTTTCTGGTTGTGTTTGGCAATGATCGTATGACTTGTCACACGAGAGTAGATGATTTTGCAGGTGATGTTGTTAACGCATAGGATCAGAGTGAGGGCTAGCTAGGGGGATTGATTTAATGAAAAGTACTTCTTTTATTATATAATTGTTTAAATTATGAATTTTGGATTTAAACACGTTTAATAAATTTTTTAATTTCCCACACTATTGGGAACTTTATCATCAATTGAACTGATTTTAAATTGTAAATTATTTAATTAAGTAGTATCCGCCTAGGATGTTACAAGGTGTATGCACCCATGGCTATGATGGAAACCGTGAGACTTGTAGTAGCTTTAGCAACTTAGTTTGGTTGGACTTTACATCAATTAGATGTGAAGTCCACATTCCTCAATGAAAGGCTAAAAGAAGAGGTTTATGTGGTGCAACCCCCATATTTTGAAGTTAGAATGTAGTAGGGTATGATGTATAGGCTGAGGAAAGCTCTATATGGGATAAAACAAGACCCGAGAGCCTGGAACCAGAGAATTGATCAATTCATGAGTAACATTGGCTTTGAGAAATGTGCTTCAAAACATGGTGTGTATGTTTAGTGCAGTCAAAGAGAAGGAAGAACTGAAAAGTTTATAATATGTTTGTATGTAGATGACTTGTTGGTTACTGGAAGTAGTGAAGCATTGCTTCATGAGTTCAAGGAGCACATGTTGAATGAGCTTGAGATGAATGACATAGGCAAGCTGATTTACTTTTTTGGCATAAAGTTTACTGAAACTAAGGAAGGTATATTAATGCATCCGTCACGATATGCAAAAGAGATGTTGAGAAGACATAAATGAACAAGTGCAATGTAGCAAATACTCTAGCAAAGGTGGGTCTAAGATTGGAGACAGATCTAGAGGAAGAAGTAGTTGATGCTACAACCTATCGTAGTATGGTAGGAAGTTTGAGGTATTTGTGTAACACACAACCAGATGTTAGTTATAGTGTTTGCATTGTTAGTAGGTATATGCAGAATCCAAGAGTTTCCCATATGAATGTTGCAAAAGCATTCTTAGGTATGTGTAAGGAACATACGACTATTGTATTCTATTTCAACGAAGAAAGGGAGGAATGGAGTTGAGAATCATTACATACTCTACTGTAGATTGGTCTGGAGACAAGTGTGACAAAAAGAGTACAATAAGGTATCTGTTTTTCTTTGCAGATTCACCAATCTCATGGAGCTCAATAGAAGAATTAGTTGTTGCTCTGAGTTCCTATGAAGTTGAGTATGTAGCAGCGTATGAAGCAACCTGTTAGGTTGCATGGTTGAATTCTATCATGGAAGGCTTAAAGGTTGTGTTGGCAGGGAAGATACAACTTCTTGTTGACAACAAGTCTACGATTGACCTTGCTAAACATCTTGTTTCTCATGGGAGGAATAAGCACATTGAGACAAAGTTTCACTACATTCGTGCCCAACTAAATAACGAAAAGTTGGAGATTGTCACTACAATTAGAACTGTAGCTTAGGTGATGAAGTTTGAAAAATTTAAAAACCTGAGAAAGCTTATTGTAGTTACTGATGTAAAAGAAATTTTAACTTAAGGAGGTGTGTTATTGTTTTGTTGTTAAGATAATAGTAGAAATTGCCTATATGACAGTTATAGGTTTTGTTTCTTTCCGTTTTATGGTTTAGGTTTTCTGACCCTTATATAAAGGGATGTGTTGCTATCATAAGTAATAAGAGGAATCATCATTTTATTGGCTCTGCTTTATCTCTCTCAAAACCCTTTACCAGCTTGTTTATGCATCCATAGATGCATATTCATGAGTTCACGAATTACGAATAGGGTAAATATCTAATTTGATTTTTTTTTCAAAATTTTTTAACACGAAATCCAAATACTCAAATATTGTACTTTTATTTTAAAAAAATTTCTTGAGGTTATAAGTACAAATTCTTTCAAATTATCTAAATCATCCAAGAACAATTATTGGTTACAGAACACTAAACGATGGAATTGACTACTAAACATGTAAGAACTCCTTTGGGGAAGACTAAGGAGGAAATGATTATTGTAGATTGAAAAGAAATGTACTTAAGCAATTTTTTCTTTCTTTGCAACCTAATGTCAAGGAATAATTTTTCATACAAAATAAAATTATAATTTTGCGTACAAATATATAATTTTAAATTATAATTATAATTTTGTACAAAATATTATATAGTAATTTTTTTAATATTTTATTTAAGAAATAAACAACTAGACCAGACTAATCCTAATGCAGAACAAAATTTGGTACTAAATCAATCAAACAATGAATTGAAAAAAGTACAAAAAGTTGGAGTGTTAACACATCCCCTACATAGATCATTCTCTCAAGGTTAGGGACAAACTAAAACTCAAAAGAAAAAAAAGAGAAGACTCATTTATAAAACTAAAATGAACTACACAATTTCACTAGATCGATGTAATCATAGATTACCCAAATCAACCAGAAACTCTTTTTACAGTTTTAAACGTCTAAACATGTCAAATCTGTTTGGATGGATAAGGAGTAGCTTACCACATTTTGTGATGGTAGACGTGCTTACGAGATACCGCTTCGGAGGAGGCTTTGTATGGTGGAGGATACTTATTGCGACACAAAGTATCTTTTTCAAGCAGCAAGAAGAAACGAAAGTGTAATTGAGTGCCCTTGAAATGTTTACTTGAGTATCAAATCCAAAGAAATGGTACGTATTAAGTTCTAACTTGTATATTTAACCTTGCTTACATGGATGCAATAGATGATGAGGCTAGAACAAATGATGAGGAGGAAGAAATGAAACATAAATAAATGGAATTGTTATTGTTTTCAACAGGAGGATTGACTTAGACTAATACTATGAAACTGCAAGACTGGGTGAATAGGAAGAGAGTTCTTATATTGATCAACATTGGGGCTAGCCATAACTTTGTGTCAATAGATTTGGATGTTGAATTGGGATTAAAAGTGGATGCAACACCACCTTATAATGTTTGCTTGGGAGATGGCCATAAGAAGATTACTAGTGGATGTTGTCGCACTATAATGGTCCAGTTGGAAGAGCATGTGGTAGAGAAAATGTTTTATCTGTTTGAAGTAGGAGGAGTCGGCTTAATTTTAGGAGTTACATGGTTGGCCTCTTTAAGAGATGTTAAGGTGAATTGGAATACCTTAACTATGAGTTTCAATGTAAATGGCCAGTTGGTGCAGATTAAGGGAGATTGGTGAGTACAAATTTTTTCCTTCATTTAATGTATAATTTTGGTTATTCATTGAAACTTTTGTACTTAAGATTAATTGAAATAAAATTTGTGATAATTGAACTTATTGAATTCCTGATAGACTAATGGTTTAAAAAGTGTTTTTTAGTTGTATAAATTATTATTGGATATTCTAAATGTTTGTTCATGCAACTCAAGTTAAAATTAAGCTCATTTAAGGTATGAAAATAAATTGATAAAAGTTACAAAATACCTTCAAAAAAGGAAAGTTCTGGAAATTATGTTTTACACCCCTTATATTACTTATACACTCCCCTTTTTTAGATAGGTCACCCAAAAATCTATTTTGCACCCCTAATACATCTATTTTCACCCCTATTTCCACTTATAGAATCAGATCCATTCAGATACTGCCATGTGGCAATCCTCACTCTCATAATCTCTCAAATTAGAGACTACCACGTGTCACTATCCTTGCACTTATAAGCTAACCAATAAGAACATGCCATGTCATCATCTTCTTCAACCTTTCATCTCAACTAGAAACCCTAAAAATCCTAGGCAATCGTCCGCTTGAAAATGTTCTTCTTTTGACTCTTCTTTTTTCTCTTCTTGTTCTTGCTTTGGAGAAAGATTTCAAGAAATAAATAAGTTAAGATGTTGTTGGGTTCACTCCTAGGAAAAAGAGGTGTGTCATAATGGACAACTTAAATACCAAGTCTTTCCTAGCAATAGTTTTCCTAACTAGTGTAAAAAACAATTTCTCAAAAGAAATTATTAATCAAAACAAAAGTTACTTGTGGATTTTTAGTGCTAACCTCATTCAATTAGAATTAGAATTGAATCTTAGAAATTATTACAATAGAAGTTTGCATAATATATCAACATACATTAACAGAATGAAACTTCAGTTTTGATTGACCTAAGAAACTTTCAACATAGATCATAGGTATAAAATTCAGAGAAGAAAATAAGAGAAAACTAAAGACAAACGGTGTGAACATAAATAAAAATAGAAAAAGAAACAAAAATATCTGCAAAAGTAAATGCATATGTGAAATTAAAGTAGTGTGGCATTGGGAGTGATGTGCTACCACTGGTGGAGTTCACTTATAATAACAACTACCATTCCAGCATTGGGATGGCACCTTACGAGGCCTTGTATGGCAGGAGGTGTCGAACACCTTTGTGTTGGCAGCAGGATGGGGAGGCTGTGGTACTTGGTCCAGAGTTCTTACAACAGACCACTGAGAAGGTAAGGGTAATACAGGAACGGATGCGTGCAACTCAGAGTCGACAGAAATCCTACGCAGATAAGAGGAGGAGGCCACTCGAGTTTGAGGCTGGTGACCACGTATTCCTTAGAGTTACACCTACAATAGGTATTGGGAGAGCATTGAAGTCGAGGAAGTTGACCCCTCGATTCATCGGTCCATATCAGATTACGAGGCGAATTGGACCGGTGGCGTACGAGATTGCATTGCCACCCCACTTGAGAAACCTGCACAATGTTTTTCACGTATCTCGGTTGAGGAAGTACGTGGCGGATCCTACTCATGTGCTAGAGCAGGATGATGTTCAGGTGCGTGAGAACCTAACTCTTGGAGTTGGACCGGTAAGGATTCTAGATTCTCAAGTTAAACAACTCAGAGGGAAGGAGATTCAGACTGTGAAGGTTCTCTGGGACGAGGCACCCAGGAGATGACGTGGGAGTTGGAGGACCTCATGACGAAGTCCTATCCTCACCTTCTTGCTGGTAAGTCTTATTTTCGTGGACGAAAACTTTAAAAGTGAGGGTAATGTAAGACCCGGAAAAATTATTAATTAATTAATTAATTAATTAATAAATGTGAGTAGAAAGAGCCTTTATGACATTAATTGTTGGTTGATGTGACGTGGAAAAGTACTAGCTCAAGTGGTTGAGAGTACTTGATTTGTGTGAGAGGACTTGGGTTTGAGTCCTAAGTATACCAGTTATGTGTTGTTGTTTTATTATTAATTTTAATAATATGTATGAATATAGAATTGAGGATGTGAACTATTTTTGATTGGAGGGTATAACCAAATGTGAATTGGCAGAGTGGTTGTGCTTTGACCTTATGTGTGGGAGGTCACGGGTTTAAACCTTGGTGGGCAAAGAATAAGCTTTATTTTTGCTAACTATTAGTTGTGGTATGAATGTGAAGGGGTAAAGAAAACCTAGCAGAATGATAACCATTAGGTGCTGAAAAATCTTTCCACTAACTAACTTGAATAGCTATTAAGCCCACACTTAAGTCCAATTCGTTCTTTTTTTGCATTAACCTACCTTGAGCCACTTATAAAAGGCGAAATTGAAGAGAGAATAGGGTTTCTACAATTTGGTTATTTTGTCTATAGAGAGGAGAACGAAATTTTAGAGAGTGAGAGGGGAAATTGGGTGTTTGAGAGGCTGATTTGGGAGAGGTCTGAAGCAAAACTGTGGTGAGCAAAGGAACATCAAGTTTCTTCCCAACTTTAATCCAATAATCCAGGTTAGGGGTGCTGAGTTTGTTGTACGAATATTGTATGTGTATTTGCGTTTTCTGCCAATTGATTGAAGTGTTGAATGAATTTTGGTAAAAGGTGCAATGTGTGAGATAATTGGTTGGTTTTGATAATGCGCATGAATTCTTTTAGTGTTTTGTGTAATTTATGAGGGTTTTGGTACTGTATATGGTTGTGTATGGTCAAACCCTCTCGTTTTGATGAATCAATGGGGAGATATACCATGTTCATATTATGTGCTATTGATTATTGGGTCCTGTTGTTGTTGTGAATGGGCGTATTTTGGCTGTTTTCGCGTGTGATCAGAGGAGAGTTTTCTGCAATTTTTGCCCAAGCGAGCCTATCTCGCCTAGGCGAGAGATGCAGGGTCTCATGTCTGGGTATTGGTTCGCCTTTCTCGCCTAGGCGACCTAGTATCGGTGTTGAGCGAATTGTCTCTCGCTCAGGCGAGAGGCGCTCGCCTAAGCGAGATCGCGACGTGAATTGAGGGTTCTGAGCACGACTTCTCGTCTAGGAGAGGGTTTGTGGGTTTTGAGCGAACCAGGATCTCGCCCAAGCGAGATGGCCTCGCCTAAGCGAGACATCGCGATCATGTGTGAGGCTTTGTTTGCATTTGTAGCTCAAGCGAGTTGGAGATGGGTGTTTGGGCAAGAGATGATCTCGCATAGGCGAGATAACATGGTGTGGTCACTGTTTTAAGCTCGCTCAAGCGAGTTGGATTAGCCTAGGCGAGGCTGAGAGCTTAGTTTGGGCGAGAGGTCCCTAGCTTAAGCAAGTTTATGCGAGTTATTATGTTCTATGTGCTTGTGTGTGATGGTTTGGCTGTTTTATCTTAAGGATAGGTTGTATATGCATGTGGTGTGGTGTTTGGGCTTGAAGGACTAAGTCCAATAGGGGTCCGGGATGTGCTTGGTGGATGGACACATGATGGGCATGGAACTGGTGACGTTCCCGTCGGCTACTAATGGGCGAGGAGTCCTTAGTATGGTGATTGCATGCGTGCCAGGGTCCAAGTATGAGACTTGGATGTTTTACTACAGACGAGGAGTCTGTAGGGCAGGACTATGAGCGGGATAGACTCGTAGGGTTGGACCACGAATGAGTTAGTTTCGTGGGAGCATAGGGAAGTCCCAAGACCTAGTTCATGCATATGACTCATGAAGGACTATGAGGTCATGGTTGGGTGATTTGGAAATTATGAATTTATTTATTTTATTTTGGGTTGGGAAACATATTTATATTCATATTTTGTTTATATATGTTGTGCATAGCTCACCCTTTCTGTGTGTGTGTGGCGATGATCGGATAACTTGTTATCCGGGAGCAGATGATGTGACTGGTGGGCCAGGAGATGCTTAGACTCGGAGCGAGGGCTAGCATGGGATATTTTGTAGATACATATGTTATATGTTTATTATTTTATCTTTGAGAATATTATGTAAACCTGGCAGGAGCCATTGACTTTTATTTCAGTTTTATGAATTATGGACTCCTGGTTTTATGGCTTTATATATGAAAGTTTTAAATTTCCCGTGTTTTGGGAAATAGCTCATATTAAATGTGACACTTATTGTATTTCGAATTTTATTTATTAAATATCAGTAATATTCCTTAGGGATGTTACATATTGCTCACATAGTTCAAGGGGTACAAGATGTGAAGGACTTGAAGAATAATCTATTGTCTATTGGGCAATTAGATGACCTCGAGTGTAAGAACCACATTGAAGGTGGAATCTTAAAGTTGCTGAGAGAGAATCTAGTACTGATGAAAGCAGATAAAATCATAATGAATTTGTATGTGCTTATGGGAGATATGTTGCAAAAAGTTAATGTAACAGTTGCATTAACATGTCAAGAAGAAGTAGTGATGACGTGGCATCATAGACTTAGTCATATGTCAGAGTAAGGTTTGCAAATCCTTGTAGAATGTAATCTCTTAACCGAGCTCAAAGAGGTTGATTTACCTTTTTATGAGCACTATGTAATAAGCAAGCGACATAGATTGAAGTTTGCTAGAGTGGTTGTTATAACACAAATTTAACTTGGTTCATTTTGATGTGTGGGAATCACCAGAGTTATCCCTAAGAGGGGCCAAGTATTTTTATTTTGATTGATGATCATTTTGTGCCAAATGCATGTCACGTGCATGTGAGCGAAGGTCAATGGTTGCATGATGAATGCTATTTGATCATTGTTAAAACAACGTTGGCATTGTTTGAGATATTTTTGGCCATACATGAGGTGACAACGTTTGGGATGTGATTGGAATGGAGAAGAAAACTCCACACATCTTGGAATAAGAGGAAAGTAAGAATATTTGAAACACTAACAAAGTGAAGCACAAAGAATGAAAGTCGAACTCGTGCAAGAGAAAAGAGATGAAGGAAACTCGTTCAACGAATTAAAATTTCCAAAATTAATTATTTTATCTATTATTATTAACAAATGTGCGTCCTTATAACCACTTTATAATAATTTGTAGTGCACTTTTACTTGTATCAATATGATTAATTTTTTATTTTCATTTTTAAATTTTATAATTATTTTTTAAATTTAATTAAGTATTTATAATAAAAAATACTACTTATAATTTAATAAGAAAAATTATTTATATATATATATATATATATATTCATAATAATAATATTTTTATTCTAATAATTATAACTAGTGAAAATATAAGATCTATCACGTTTATATGTACACATCTTTTAAATATCTATGATATATTATATTGTGAATTAATAATTTTAGTAATTTTATGAAAATATGAAATTTAAAGAAATTTAAGTAATTTTTTAAATATGAAAGGTACACACTACAAATAAAAGCAAAAAAAATCATATAATGAATGAAGAATAAAGGAAAAAATAACTACCGATCAATGAAAAAAAATAACTGTCGAAACAGTTTTATAAAACAATACATCAAAATAACTATTAATATTTAAAAATAATAACTATGTTATAAAATATAAAATAAAAATAATGATTGTTTAAAGAAAATCTGATTACATATGTGTTTAAGGTTAACTATGTTTTTTTTTTTAACTATAATAAGATTTTGATTTTAGTTCCTATTTCAAAGTTTCATTTCATTAAGTTCATATCCTTATAATATTGAACGACCATAACGATTTTTATGACATGACAAATAATGTGTACATCCACCATTTATTTTTTGACGCGTGCTCTCTTTAAAATTATACTTGTAAATTAATTTTCTTTTACCATCTTATTTTCTTTATTTTTGTTTTTTTTTTCCTTTTCCCTCTTCTCCAATCATCTTCTTCTCCCTTCTAACCTCCAATCTTCATCTTCATTTCTCTCTCCACCATCTCCATCTTTTTCCTCCCTCACCTTCACCTAGTCATCATCTTCTTCCTTCCTTTATATTCAATCAATAGAGTTAATCTATGATTCATTGTTTTCCATTTTCATCTTCTCCATCGAGTCTTCTCTTTTTCCCCTTCTTTATCACACTGATCCTCTCATACCCATCCAACTTTTTTTTCCAATAACTCATTCAACTCTCTCTCTAGAATGCAAATCCTTCAAAATACATAACAAAATTCTGGGACTAATTTTATTTTTTGGAAGGATGACAATGTTTCTACTGTATGTACAAAAGAATATATAAAATAGATAAACAACCAATAATATAGATATTAATTATGTTTTATTTTTAATACAATAAAAAAAACTTAATATCTGTATGTTTAATAAAAAATAATATTAATATATAATTAATTTTTAAAGAGTTATAGAGAATATTAAATTTATAAACAAAAGGTAAAAGGTAATTTTTTTTCTAAATTAATTATATATTAACATTATTGCTTTTAACAAATAAATATGACAACAATTATTAAATATCAAACGCATATTCAATTCTTCAAAATTAATCAAACTAAAATTTTGTATTAAAATTATATTTTTTTTAATATATATAAATAATGAACCTACTGTTTACCTAAAAAATTACTTCAACAAGCTTATTAAAAAACTAATGAAAATAGAGCATGAAGATATTAAGAAAAAGTTAAAACACACTTATTCATTTTCAATTTTAATAATTATGAATTTATTTTTAAAAAAATTATTTAGTTTAAGATCTCCAAAAGAACATATTTAATAATTTAAAGTTTCTAAAACTGTTGTTTTGTTTTCTCTGTAGAAATAAAAGAAAGAGTTATTATTTCAATGTGAATGAGTCAAAATTTAAACAACACATTGATAAGATAGGTGACGCACCATTGAATAGGTGTTTGTGCAGGTTAATACCTAGAGTTGACATTTTCAATATTTTTACATGCGTATTCTGACTTTTTTTTGAAATTGGAGAAAAGAAGAAAATTGATGATGGAGATGGTGGAGCGGGAAAGAGGATGAAGGTGAGAATGGAAAAGAAGGTGCTTGGAGGAGAGAAGAAAATTTATGCACGTGTATATGTGATGTGTTGAAATTGATGAAGGGAAGGAGAAGAGAAGATTGAGTGGGTGAAGGTAGAAGAACGGAAGAATGTAGATGGTGGAAAGAGAAAAAAAAAGATGAAGATGAAAGGTTATAAGGGAGAAGGTTGCCAGAGAAGAGAAAAAAGAAAAAAAATAAAAGAAAAAAACAATAGGTTTAATTAATCGTAAGGTATCCAGTTTAGTACTAGAGTGTCAAATTGGTACTCGCTTTTAAAAAAATGTCAATTGCATCCCAACTTTAGAAAATTGCTTCAATTAGATCCCTTTCAGACAAAGTTGACTAACGCCGTTAGTCAACGTGCCACGTGTCAATTTGTGGTTTTTTTGATTTTTAAAAAAAAAATTTAATTTTTTTTTAATTTTTTAATTTTTTTTTTAAATTTTTTTTAAAAAAAATTAAAAATGCCACGTGTCAAGTCCCTGTGTGTGACACGTGGCATTGTCAGTGCCACGTGGCATTGTAATGCCACGTGTCAGTGTCACTATCAGATGCCATTGTGATGATTTCGATTTAGTCCCCATTT
>Ga0214542_1007785_pt1 | contig 18322 bp, 8 predicted proteins | sample CNSS1metaG_FD_160096 | JGI IMG/M metagenome (GOLD analysis project Ga0214542, IMG submission 160096) | Root nodule microbial communities from cowpea collected in UCLA plant growth center, Los Angeles, California, USA - CNSS1 | ecosystem: Host-associated > Plants > Roots > Nodule | place: USA...
AGTTTAGTTCATATTACAGTGAAATGTAGTTTAGTGCAGTGTAGTTCAGTCCAGTTTATTTTTAAGAAAAACAGTTCAGTTCAGTTCGTCTGAACTGTTTTTTAGTTCAGTGCAGTTCATGTGAATTATTTTTTAGTTCAGTGCAGTTTTTAGTAGTACAGTGCAGTTTGGTTTATTTTGCCCAGCCCTAATCACAAGATGCAATAGATAAGCACAATCAAATGTACTTTTTTTTTGTTTATTTATTTATTTATTTTCTTGCATATATCACCCAAAAGCAATAAGACAAATTAAGTGCCTTATATCTTCAAATTACTTGCTACGGAATATTCACCCTTCCTATTATTAGACTCCAATTTGGTAAAACTTTATTTTATTTTTCAACTTTCAAATTTTACTCAAAAATAAAATTGCAAAAAATAAAATTAAAAAAGAAAAAGAAAAAGGAGATATGGATCCAAGTACCCATATTTTGCTCCTTAATCGCAATAAACAACAGCATTTTAAGCGCGTGACACACACTTTCCAGTTTGAAGATATTTTTACTTGTCCTTTTTTAACATTTAAAGTTTTTGTTAAACTTTGATCTTCTTCCACTCGCAACTTTTATTTATTAAAAAAGTATTCCGGTAAGAATAATTTTACATTTTATAATATAAATAAAAATTTAAGATTAAAATATTAAATAATTATACATAAAATATTGATATTTTACCCAGTTCCAAGATTATGTAAGTGAATTAAAACAATGAATATGGAAACATGCTTTAGATTGTTCAGTATAACTAATTTTCAATACCTTGTTACAATCATTACTTTGAATATCATGCATCGACATTATATAAAATTAGGAAAAACCTATTAAAACCTCTTTCTCTTTTTCTGTATTTATATCTATATACATCGTATATATAATTTTTTCGAATAACTTTCAATTTCAGAATGATAATTATTGAAAGGGTCAACTATTTTAAAAAATAAAGCATGTATAGTACGGGAAATATACCAGTTCTCATAAAGTTTATATTAAGATTAGTTTAATATATATTCAAATTATATTTTTTAATATGTTGAAATTATGTTTAATACTCTAATTTAATTCAACAAACTCCAAAACAAACTTACCTATAATAAGTTCTAATTTTTATGCATTATTTTCTTAATTAAATAAATAAATAGTTTTCTTGTACATGTCCCTCAAGATGAAATAAATAAATAGGAATATAGATACACTAAATTAACTTTACAGGGTAAGTAGAATGTAGAAAGATTTAACATATGCTTGTGGAGTATGCTAATAAATGAAAAGCTGAAGAAAGAGAGAAATATGTCTTAATCAACAACAACAAACCTAATAATTGAATATTGAAGCAACTTATAGCACAAGCGTGTCTCCAACACCCAGAGGTGGCGAGTGAACATTGTTTACGCAAAGTCTGTTATTTATATCTTATGTCGTAACAACCAAATACTTTTTTTTTTCTTTTTTTTCATTATGGATTAATTAATTGACAGGTTTGGAGAAACACCGAACTCTGACCTTTCAAATTAAAAGACAACCTCAAAAAACTGGAAACTAATCCAAAGTTAAAGCAGAGCATAATCTCTGTAAGAAGAAGGAGAGAAAAGAGAAGAGAGAAGAGGGGAGAAAGTTGAAAGCTTTCTCCTTTACTATTGTTTGAACAATCTCCCTCTCTCTCTTCTAGGACTCCTTTGAAGGCAAGAAAAGAAAGAAAACCACTCTCTTTTTTTGTGGAAGAGGGTCTCTGAAGAATACTTGTCTCTCTTAGTGATGTTTGGGTGCAAGAGTTTACTATGCTGGGACTGTGTCCCTGAATTCACTGACCCTGATCCACTTCCTTTCTCTCTGCCTTCACCCCTCCCTCAATGGCCACAAGGTATATTTGTCCTTAGCATTGACTTTATGAACAAGCTTTTATGTTCTTCTATTGAATTTCATTCATGGGTTTCCTTTTTTTCGCCCCTCTTTCTAATATATTTACTGGGGTTTGGAACTTTCTGTATTAATCACACGAGAATCTAAACTTAATACATACTGTATCACTTAAAAAACATTTTTTGTTCTGTTAATTTGCTGAGTTATTCATCAACCAAGGTTTTAGGAAGGTGCCATTTTTTGTTTAGGAGGAGGGGTGGGGGTTCAAAAAGGGCAGAATTTGAGTAAACTGCAGAGGTGACTGGATCAGAATTGAGATTTGTTACTATTTATACGTCCTTTCCTTTTATCAATCATCTTGCAGTATCTTCTGAAACAAGAATTTGTTTGAAAATAAGTGCTAAATAATTTATGCACTTTCTGTTGACGACTTGAGGACTGAGTAGATAAACTTATCCAAAAACTCTTATAACAGGGGGAAAGAAGAAATAAAAAGAAAAGAACAAAGTTTCTACAAAATTGCCCGTGTATAAGCTAATTTTAAGATATAAAGAAATTATTTTATTTTCTTCTACTTCAAGTATTTTTGCAGGCTTATCCTCTCACAACCTTAAATTGCATAGTCTTTAGTAAATTCACAAGGATGTTGAGAAAATCCGATGTCATAACCTACAGAAATAAAATAAAAAAATGGTCACCTTGTTATTAATTTGACTGCAGATGTTCCATCAGTATGAATAAGGGGATGCCTTGTTTTACTTTGTTTATATATAAATTTGTTTGGATGTGAAGAAGTGTCATGAATTCCATGATTGTCTAGTTGACCATCTTTCACCACTTATTGCTTAACTTCAAAAGTCCTTTAAAAAGATCTTGTTTTTTAAGGAGGGAAAAAGTTCATGATGTTACCCTTTTTGCAACACTCTAACTGGAATTTCGTATATTCTGACTTCAAACTAAATGTCTTGTCAGATGTTGTGAAGCTTATAGATGCATATTTGTTTTCCTTTGAGAATTGAACAGTATCAATTCATTACTGCAGAACTTTGTGCAAAACTTACAGTTATCCAAATCTTCCATTCATGCAATGCTATGCTTAGGTTGTACTTTTGCATGATACTTACGGAAGTAAGCATCTATATTACAGACATGATAATTGAATTGTTTCTGTCAATGAGCGTTTAATTCTGATTGTGATTGGTTCTAATTAATTGATCTTCTCCGACTATGCTGTCAAATATTTGTGGCTTCAATATCTTACTTGTCTAAGCTTGTGAATGATCTCGTCAGGTGGTAGTTTTGCAAGTGGAAGAATATGCCTAGGAGAAATAGAAGTTTTAAAAGTAGACAAGTTTGAGAAGGTTTGGAGATGCACAAGTTTGCGTGGGAAATCATTAGGTTTCACATTTTATAGGCCTTTGGAAATTCCCGAAGGCTTCTTCTGTCTCGGTCACTACTGTCAATCTAATGACCAACCATTGAGAGGATATGTTCTTGTGGCACGGGCAACCAATGCCTCTCTGTTAGAATCTCCTGCTCTAGAAAAACCACTTGGCTACTCATTAATATGGAGCATTGATTCACATGATGATCGTGTTTATTTTTGGCTGCCAAACCCTCCAAAGGGTTATAAAGCCATGGGCATAGTAGTTACTAGCGGTCCTAATGAACCTGAAGTTGAAGAAGTTAGATGCACGCGAGCTGATCTCACAGAAACTTGTGAGACTTCTAATTTATTACTGACTATAAAGTCAAAATATGCAAAAAATGCATTTCAGGTTTGGAATACAGAACCCTGTGACAGGGGTATGTTAGCTACAGGTGTGTCTGTTGGGACATTCTTCTGTGGTAGTGCCTACTTTGATTCTGAACAAGTGGTGGATATTGCGTGCCTAAAAAATCTGGATTCTTCCTTGCATGCGATGCCGAATCAGAACCAGATTCATGCACTTATTCAGCATTATGGTCCTACTGTGTACTTTCATCCTGATGAGAAGTACTTGCCATCATCAGTGCAATGGTATTTCAAGAATGGTGCAGCTTTGTACACGGCAGGCAGTAGCAAGGGTAAAGCGATAGAGTATACAGGCGCAAATTTACCCAGTGGAGGAACTAATGATGGTGCCTTTTGGATTGATTTGCCTAATGATGAAGATGCAAGAAACAATCTAAAGAAGGGAAACATAGAGAGTGCAGAACTCTATGTTCATGTAAAACCAGCATTGGGAGGAGCCTTTACTGATATTGTGATGTGGGTATTTTGCCCCTTCAATGGACCTGCAACCCTTAAAGTGGCACTTATGAACATTGAGATGGGCAAGGTAGGTGAACATGTAGGTGACTGGGAACACTTCACTCTTCGTATAAGCAACTTCAGTGGAGAACTATGGTCTGTATTCTTCTCTCAGCATAGTGGAGGTCAATGGGTAAATGCATTTGATCTGGAGTTTATCAAAGGAAATAAGCCTATTGTTTATTCATCGAAAGATGGCCATGCTAGTTTCCCTCATCCTGGGACTTATCTTCAAGGACCATCCAAACTAGGAGTAGGAGTACGCAATGACGCAGCTAAAAGCAAATTTATTGTGGATTCGAGCATCAAATATCAGGTTGTTGCAGCTGAGTATCTTGGTGAAGGAGTCATTACAGAACCATGTTGGTTGCAATATATGAGAGAGTGGGGTCCTACAATTGTATACGATTCACGGTCTGAGATAGACAAGATAATAGATATGCTTCCACTATTTGTTAGATTTTCTGTGGAGAACTTATTTGAATTATTTCCAACAGAGCTTTATGGTGAGGAGGGACCAACAGGTCCAAAAGAGAAGGATAATTGGCTAGGAGATGAATATTGCTAGTTCTGCTTCAAGCTACCATCTTTTGCTGTTTTACTTTGCCACTAGCCATGCCTTGTTATCTCTTGATCTTAAAGCTGTGATTTTTCCTGGTAATAGTACATGTGTTCATTGGGCCACTGTGGGAGAGGTGAAGAGGAACAAGACATCAACATCATCATGTATCAGTTGTAAAGGGGGTGTACCATACATAGTAGTAACTTATGTGATTCTCTGATGTTTTAGATGCTTAAAAGAACATACATAACCACACAAAAATTGTGAGAAGAATGACAGCAATGTACATTCTGATACACTCTTTATTTGACGAGTTTCTCTTATGATTTTGATCAATGGTAAAGAGTGAATCAGAAAGTGTGTTTCTAGTTTTCTTAAACTATGAACATGCACAAAGCTAGGGTGATCGGTTGTATACTCATCTGTGAACTTTCTTGTATGATAATCTTGTTAACCCATGTTTAGTGGGTAATATATGAAAATTTAGGTAGTATTTGAAATGTTGGTGATCATGGAATACGAATATCTTTACTGTGGTTTAATATTACTTCATTACTTCATTCACTTCCGTTCGTTTGATACGACAATCTGCTCAATATTTGTTTAACCGTCTCTGTCATAAAATAAATAAGTTTAGCATTGAAAGAAAAAATGTTGCTTTTGTGTGGTGGGGCAATGTCAAATATGAAATTTCCATTGCGGGTATCGCTCTTTGAAAAATAAATTTCTTTACCTTATTTCTACCGAGAATTCGTGTTCTTGGTGATCAATCTCTAATCTCTGTTTTAGTAATTATATAAAATAAGTCAGGATTTAGTTATCTTGGGAATATAAATTCCCACAAAAAAATGGTAAAACTGAAATTGTAAGAAATTTTAATTTTTAAAATTATTTATTTAATAAATTTCCTATAAACTACTAAATTAAATTAATTAATATATTTTTTATTGAAAAAATTACAAATTGATTTGTATACTTTATAATCAGTATTTACTTTATTCTCTTTTTTAACTTGAATTAGTAAATTCTTCTTATCATCTTATTGAGTTATATTTGTGAGTTTAAAGTTTAATTTGATTTTCAGTAAAGGAAAGATAAGAGTATAATAAAAAAAATTAAATACATGTTCATAATATTAACGCAAATTATTCATTTAAACTGATATAAATTTTGAATTGTTATTATCAAATAATTTTCTTTCAAGCAAACAAATTTAATATTATTTACCTTAAGTCACAAAACTTTACATAAAAATTGATATTTTTCTAAAATACAATAGCACTTAAATGAAAACACTAACATACCAATCACATCATAATTTAATTTAATATATTACTCCATATATTATTATTTAATTTACAATTTTTCTTAAATCATTTACAATATCTAACAAAGTTGTAAAATATTAATATTCTAATTAACATATTTTTTATTTATAAATTTTTTCTTCTTTTTTTAAAATACTCTTATTGTTTTACTTTGATAAATTAATTATACATATTTATTCAATTTTAAAATATTTTTTACAAATATATATATATATATATATATATATATATAGACCTTTGGTCTCTATCCGGACCTGATGAAAAAAATGGGATCACATCTTATGGACTCATTGAGAAGAATTATGATCTAGTTCATGGCCTATTAGAAGTAGAAGGCGCTCTGGTGGGATCCTCACGTACAGAAAAATATGAATCAGAGTTTGAAGAAGGGGGAGGAGTCCTCGACCTGCAACAGATAGAGGAGGATTTTTTCAATCACATCGTTTGGACTCCTAGAATATGGCGCCCTTGGGGCTTTCTATTTGATTGTATTGAAAGGTCCAATAATTTGGGATTTTCCTATTGGGCCAGGTTTACAATAAATTTAATTTCTTAAAATATGTGTATACTATTCTATTCAATATTTTATATATTTAAAGTAATAAATATATTTAATTATGAATACATTCAAATTATTAATTTAAAATGTATAATTTTTGGTAATTTTTAACAAGATCTCAATATCGATTATATTTAGCAATTTATTTAAATTGTTATAAAAATAAATGTAAATGTGAAGATATGAATTCATCACAGGTAGAAAAAAAGTGCCGAGAGCAACTAAAAAAGCATACCTTGTATTTTTACACACTTAGTTACAAAGGTAAGAACAAGTTATATCCTCGGTTCTCTCACTTCATTCCTTCGTCTTACATCTTTCATCAGATTATAACAAGCAATTAAACTGTAAGAATAAGACAGCCAGAAGTATAAGGAAACTAGAAATAGATATACCCGCATGTGCCTCTGCCTTAATTCGTCTCAATCTTAACTGTAAGCAATTCTTTTGTATGTGCCTCAGCCATAATTCGTCCAAACCTTAATTCGTTTTTCAATTTTTTTCTTAATTAGTGATTTTTTTAAAATAAAAATAACTATAAACTTCATCTTTTAAGTGATATTTTTAAAATTTAATCATTGTTTTTTATATGACATTTCTTTTAACTTAACAATCTTTTAAAACTAAAATAATTGTTTATCATTATAATTTTATTAATTTTTGTAATAAGAAAATGTAAAAACACGCATGAGTATAGCTCATGTGTTTTCACTATTCCTGTATAAGAAACTTTTCATTTTGAACTCTTTAAAATTCACAATCCCAAAATAAAAAATAAAATCTGCTTTCAAACAATTATCAGATCGTATTTTCAGATTCAAAAATCATTTTATCTTTTAAACAACACAATTCAAATATATTATTTAAAAAAACATTTAAATTACACGAAGTCAAAAAAATAACTTTCAAGCACAATCTAGGTAGAAAAAAATAAAAAAGAGAAACAAAATTTACAAGGGTGTAGGAAAAAAGTTACAAATGTGCAGAAAGCATCGACGCTGTTTGCATGGTTTGATTATAGTAGTAGCCTTACATATTTTTCTATTGATATGCACTATTGCATATTATAACCAGCAAGTGATTATATTCCTTGAAATATGATGAACCCTCCCAGGGACCGGCACGCCGCCTGGTATCCAATAAGCTTTGATAAAACACGAGACTATTTTCCACATGCAGTGCTAAAGAAAAGCCATTAAATACTCACGGCAACAAAATAAACATTTCTATTTCATTTTTTGGGAGGAACGTTTATGTTTCATCCAGAAAAGATTTAACCATGGGACATAACCATTTACGATAAAAAATAAGATTTATAGATATGAACAGATTAGATTATGCCATCCTTCATGTTACCACATACCTATCTCTTCTTCAAATCTTCCCACCTAATCTCCTGGGCACATTCCCCACAGACAGTACTGCAACCGAATTTTGTTCCCTGGCTTCGAAGTGTCAACATGTGCGCAAGGTTTGTGCATTTCCGTGACGCGAAACGTCGGCTTAGTTTACTCGGCAAGATGTTACAAGTTTCTGATACATGAGGCACATCATTTGGAATTTCTGGTTTCTGAATAGGCACAATAGATTCACCTAGTGGTACTCTCTGGACTTCTTCCCATTCCAGGGATTTCCGGTAAACCTCCCAAGCCATATCTTGCTCCTCTTTGGATAGTTTTTCATCTTCATTTTCTTGCAACAGGGATTCATGTTCATGATAATGGGCAATCCACCTGTTAAGAAAGTTATATTCGCTTATGTGTCAGATACCTTCTACTTACTGAAAAACAAATCCAGAGAAACTAAAAACAATAATCCATATTTTCTACAGATCTGTCTCTAGCACAAATCCTTTAGTCTGTGAATGTACAGATACCCACTCAAAAATCTAGTTCAACTTGTCTTAATCGTGCTAACGTGACCTGACTTCATATGCAGAAATATGCCCAGAAAAATGTCAGATTATTTAGGAATTAATGAATAAACAACTGCAAGTTTGCGACAAACGTAATTTTCTGTTAGATGAGGTGCTAGACTGTCAGAAATAATAAGAACAACATCAATTGGATGCTTCCCAACTGTTGAAACTAGGGTAATAAAACAAAAAACTTTAGTCTTAACGAAAGCCTTTGTGATGAAGTCTCTCCTCAATTTGAAATAAAATGTCCAGGGTTATATATCCCTCTCAACTTGTATAACCAAATAACTAAACTAATTACACATCATTTTCAAAAGAGAATGATAAAAAATAATCAGCAGGCAAATATAACTCCAACAGATTTCCAGAAAAAATAATTTTTGAACCAGAAGAAAGGGAGGATTAATAAACTGATTCAAAATACCTCTAAATCAAACTTCGAGATAAAGATTATCTGATAGTTGGCAAAGCTATATCTTACCTTGAAAATTGCACAAAAAAGAAAGATTTGAAGTTACCTGGTTCAATGATTTTTGGGTTTAGCATCACAAGTATCCTCTACTAAGAACATCCCCACATAGTGGAGCTAGTTCTCCTATCTGACATATACACTATATAGAAGACTGAAACCTGAGATTTTACTTACAAGGAATGAAACATATAATACCAGAACCAATCATTAACTTAATCCAAGAAACTTATTCCTTTTTATCACACTCAAGTTTATAATATATATATATATATATATATATATATATGTATGTATGTAATAAGTTTCTCTAAAAAATCTCTAAACTTACCAAATGTGTGCACTTAATAGAATATGCTGATAATTATATGGAATGATGCAACTAAAATCTCTCAATTAAAGAAACACTAAAGCAATCATTTTGAGACCAAGGATCTTGAAAATCTCAAATATTTTATGAGCACAGATGTAGCTCAACCAAAGAAAGGAGTAGTGATCTCTCAAAGGAAATATGCTCTAGACATCCTAAATGAGACAAGCATAATTGATTGTAAACTAATGGATTGTCCCATGGATCCAAATCAGAAATTATAAGCTAAACATGTAGAAGTTTACTCTAATCTAGAAAGATATAGAAGACCGGTTGGAAAACTTATTTATTGCAATTGGTGTTGAGTCAATTCATGCAAAATGCTTGTAAAGATCACTCGAATGATGTCATTCATATTCTAAGGTATCTCAAAGACTCCAAGACAATGACTACTTCATGAAGATAAAGAGATTATTCAATTCTTTGAATATTGTGACACGAATTGGGTTGGTTTTCCTATAGATAGACGTTTTGCCACACCATATTGTATTTTGCTTGGAGGAAATATTATCTCTTAGAAAAGAAAGAAACAAAATGTCGTTGCCCGATCATTTGTTGAAGCTAAGTATAAAGCACTGGCATCCCTCACTTGTAAGCTTATATGGGTAAAACAGTTCCTCCAAGAATTCAATTTTTCTGAGATTCAGTAAATGAAGATGTATTGTAATAACCAGATTGATTGTCATTTAATTCAAAAAAACGTTGTTGTCCAAGGAAATTTGCCCTAAGTTTGTCCATATCAAATGATCAATTTGCAGATGTATTAACAAAATCCTTAAGAATACCACATATTAAATATATGGTTAATTATGTTTTTAGTTCCTAAACTTCGACGCAATTATTAAAATTCATTCCTATCTCAAACAATGATACATTTTGGTCCCTAAACTTTAAAAGTAGATAGACATAATCCTTCTAATCTAATTACATTAAATTTTTCTGACATGTTAAATGTGTTTTCTAACAGATATTGAAGCAGGAACGTATCAAATGATGTAAACAACTTAAAATGTGTTGGACTGATCAAAGTCTTGACTGCTAGGTTTTATATGACCTAATATCCCATCATAAACCAACTAACCCAAAAAGCTTAAGTTGTTGAATATAGGCTTATGAATAGATTTTATATCTACCTATTTAAAGTAGGATACTGCCTTCCAAGTTATCGTAAATGAAAATGTATGATGATAAAATAAAAATTATCTTGTGAACTTCATTTCTACAGTATTGGAAATTGAAAAGAATGTGGGAGAATAGCATAGAAAAGATACCAAAAAGTGCAATTGAGAAAGACAGCACATTCATGAGAAGAATCTCAAATGAAAAAATGGATGAAGTCCAGAGAACCTACCACGGATGATGCTTGCTAAGTAAGCTTTCCATCAACTTATCAGAATAACTACTTCCATTTGAATGTGGTGCTGTGTGTTTCAGAGGATGCCCAACCGAAATTGGGTTTTCTTGGTGCTCATTTTCTTGACCTAGATCGCCTAAAGTCTCAGGGTTGTCATCATCACCAAACGCAAAGAGATGCAGCATTTCTTCTTTAGATATGGTCCTATGCACCTGCTGCCTATCAACCACCCTAGCAGCAAGCCCCTCCTTTGTGACCTGTTGAAATCATTCTAGTTAGAAAAAAAAAATTGACAAGAAAAATAGAAGCACATCATGTCGTACTACCTGGCGCTTGTATATCTTCTCTTCCATAGTTCCATGAGCTAGCAATCGATAAGCAAATACAGGCTTTGTCTGTCCATACCTGCAAACATGAAAATTATTTTGATTTCAACCACATTGTTTAACAATTACAATAGGGTCTGTTTGAAGAAAACTCTTTCATAAGCACTTCTAGGCAAGAAAAAATTGTAGAATAAATGAAATCAGTTTTTTTATAAGCTAAAATTAGCTTATAGACAGGTTAAAATAAGACTTTGGGGAAGCTAATACGAAATCACTTCCACAATTTAGCATATGTAAAAATGTAATTTTAGTTTACGGAAAACCCAAACTTATTCTTCCTTCTAATGTCTCATAAAAATACTTATGGAGAATGTTAGAAGTGGGTTTAAAACCTAACTCAACCCTACAAAACCGGCTTGTAAGGTGAGGTTTGCACCTCACTTATATATTATCTCTAGTCGATGTGAGGCTTCCAACAGAGAAGTTTCTCAAAACATATAGAAATTTACCACTTCTAATTTTTAAGGATCTATCCATAAGAGTAAAACTAGCATAGATATTCAAAATCAATTGAAGATTTTGATTTGTAAATTTTGAGGTATCAATTGCATACAATACTGTTAACAAAACACCTACTTTCCCCCACTATAAGCAAATGCTTTGGAAGGAATATGAAAATATCGATGACCATCATTAATAGTGTAACTCCAAACTTTCACCTTGCAGCTTAAGCTTTTTTGGTGAATGTATTCTTGACATAATTTTGGAGCCTCTATGATAAGATCAAATGGTCCATAGAGTTCACCCTTCTGTTATCCATTCTTCTCAAGAAAATCAAGTTTAAAATAAAAGTATGAGAGCTTATATGCATTTCGCACACTTCTTCAAACTTTAATGAACTCATGCACAAGGGGTTATGTCAAAGAAAAAATAAAATTCATTAATGTGAACTAAAAAGAACTCTATAGGAGTTTCTTTGTAACAATTAGTATTAACTGTTAGATAAATAAGAACTCTATAGGACATCTCTTTTGTTTTTTGTTGACGTGCACTAAAAAGACAATGAGGTTTACACCAAGTTGAAGCCAAGCATATTATATTATCAAATAAAGAATTCTCTAAAGCACCATTAATTGTAACTTATTCCATCATCCCCACTCCCCAAAAAATTTATTCCTACTCTGATTTCTCAATATAACAAAGTACACTATTTTATAAATAATGGTTCCATCAGAAGAAAGCCTGTTTGGACTGAGGGAAAAATTAAAAGGAGCTTACCTCCATGATCGATAGATAGCCTGGAGATCATATGTTGGATTCCAAGAACCATCAACTATAACAACACGATTAGCTGCATGAAGATTTATACCCAAAGAGCCAGCTCTTGTTGAAATTAGAGTGCACTTTACCCTCTTATTCAAAGGCTCATTAAATCTCTCAACAAGCTTCTGCCTCTCAGAACTCACTGTCCTCCCATCCAACCTATACGTTAACTCATATCAGAAAATAATGAAAGAAAAAAAAAAAAAAAAACCCTACTTAAATGCCCTCTAAACTTTTTAGTATTAAGATAATAGAAGGTTTCTGCATAGAACATTACATGTGCATTCTGAGATGAAATCAGTAAAAGAGAGAAGAAACATATGAAACAACAAAATGCATACAGATTAGACAAATCCCGAATAACAGAAAAAATTCATAAAAGGGAAAGCAATAAATATCCAGAAGAAACAAAATCCCAAATTATTCTTTAAGAACTCCCAGAAAAAACAATACATTAAATCCAATGACTAGCTCGTGTCTCCTTTGTGGGATAAAAATATGGTTTAAATATATTTCTGGTCTACAGTTGGCTTTACCTTGATTTTGACTCAAGTTGTAAACAATTTGATTTAATCCCTGCCATCAACAAAATGCCAAAACACTAGCTAACGTCTGGTATACTACGGGGAAAGAAACCTAAACAAAATAAATGTACAGGGATCAAAACCTAAATTGAGTGAATGGGGACCAAATTGGTACTAAATTTTTGTTTGTTTATAAACTATGGGCAATAAAAATTGTATGCTATTCCAAATATTACTGAACTAACCAACTTAGTATAGATATAATGAAAATCATACTAGTGGTTTCATCATTGTTTTTTCACCACACAAAAACAGAAAAATAGAAAAGTATGCAAGTATAAAGACTATTGAGCAGACCAATAAAAAGTTATATACAGAAGCTTGATATCAAAAAAAAAAAAAAAAAAAACAAAAAAAAAAAAAAAAAAAAAAAAAAACACAAAAAAAAAAAAAAAAAAATTAAAAAAAAAAACTTAAAAAAAAAAAAAAAAAAAAAAACAATCCGAAATAAATTAAGAAAAGTCAAGTAGCCATTAACACAAAAGATAGATCATCCACACCCAAACAATATCTTTAGATGAGTCTCACAAAAAAGAAAACATACATTTGGGACCACAGAAATGAGCTTAAAAAAACAATAGAAAGCAAATCCGTAGTTAAAGAGTAGCATCAAGCTGAGCAGGTTTAGAAATAAGGACTCACCTATACCAATCTTTCCCCTTCTTCCAAAACTTTCCTCGTTTTCCACGTCGAGGTGTCCTTGAGAGATAAAGTTCAATGAGGTCTAGGGTTGGTATGCTCTGACTAAAAACTAATACCTTATCACCCACATCAGAACTCATAGTTAGTATCTCCATCAGCAAAACCATTTTGCCGCTGTGATCGATCTCTTTATATATTTTTCCATGAAGAAGGTCATTCCACCAACCCTGGAACGTGAAAACTAAGAAGCATCACCACTGAAAGCATGTGTATTAAAAGGATAATTCATACCACTCAATCCAGCATAAACTCATGTAAAGTAATATCATTAGAACAGGACAAAGCCATTACTTTTGTAAAGTTTCATACCTTCAGGAAAAAGCCATTACCATCTTTTCTTTGCAGTAAGTCATTTGCAAACCCCATCTTCTCTGCAAAGTAATGTATTGTTAAAAAGTACAATAACGACTTTAATTTGGGATATGAATGAAGAACAAATGACATGATAAACAAAACTAAAAATACTCAAATTATTATATATTAAAAGAAAAAAAATGTTGTTTTTTCTATTTGTTTTGTACCACCTTATCATGGTTGGAAGTACTCAAAGAAGTGACAGCAAGTTTTATTGTCACTGCAACTATGTTTCCTAGATTTTGAATCCCTTTATTGGAACTATAAAATGGCAAAGGCAGCAATATCATATTGTTCGATAAACAGCAAACTAGTTGATGTAGACAAAGTTATCAAACTCAACGTAGACTCGTGGGAGGCCGGTAGACTTGACTCGAGGACCTATCTTGTAGACTCATAAGAGTCTACTTCGCATGAAAATTTAATAAAAAAATAAATATTCATGATATCAATTCTACAAAATTAAAATAAATAAGTTCATCAACAAAATATTAATACTTAAAGTGATAAGAAAATTAATAACTTTAATAAAATTTGAACCATTTCCACATATCTTAAAAATCTGAAGATATCCAAGAAGAAAAAAAAGTAATGGAGTCACGTTATACCCCACCAGAATCTGAAATTAAAGCCAAATTTCCAAAATAAAATTAAAACCTAAATAACAGGCTGTCACACTAGCCCCTAATTAAATTAATATACCCCAAGTGAAACCCTACTTGATAAAATAAAAGAAAAATGGAAGGAAGACCAAATGATGGGATGTGACCCCAAGCAAATGGCGAGGCATAGTGACGACCAGGTGATGCAAGGCTAGGCACAACAAAGGTGTGGCAAGAATGCAATGGTGCAGAACCTACATGGAGAGGTGGTAGATGAAGACAAAACGAAAAATTGAGGTCGTTTTTGCATTTGAGGTCGTTGATTAGGGGTTTCTGGTTTTCGTTTTGGATCTTTAAGTTGGGATTTTGATTTGGGTTTCCAAAACAGTGATTGCAGTGGCAATTTTTCTCGTCGCTTTTGAACCCAATGCAGACTCGGTGACTCGATCTTCAACTCGTTACCAAAAAACGAGTTTACAAACGAGTTAACTCGTGAAAGGGAACCAAACTCGTAAACTCGGACGAGTTTGCAAGTCAACTTGCGAGTTTGATAACCATAGATGTAGACTTAAACTATGAAGATTATATATATATATATATATATATATATATATATATATATATATATATATATATATATATATATATTCTAGGGTTAGCTTTGTCTGTATATACAACACTCCTTTTTAATATTTTATACACATTCAATAATACACAATCCCCTTCTCCATATATTTCTTTGTTCTTTATTTTCTACAATATATACACACATTATCATGAGACATGTAGGAATAATTCCAAAAGATTACCATATCCCTAGCTCCTCACACACAAAAGCAATAGTTTATTAGTTCATTTGTTTATTTGAAAGTTCCTATAAAGGTAGACCTATTCTTAATAGTTCTTTTCACATTTGTACTTTGACCAACATTTTAAAAATTAGTAAAATTTGATCATTTATGAAAAAAAAAGTTGTTCCTCAATATAAAACCCACTAACCAGTCAGTGTATTATCTCAATAAGCTTTCAGATATTACAACAAGACAAATGCGCAACATAAAATGTTAAATTAATCTTATTTAAAATATAAGATGTCATCATACAACATGGAGAACAGGTTTCGAGAGATTCAAAGAATACAATGACAAACTAACAACAAGATTAAGCAAATACAAAAAAGAGAAATTAAATGCTAGGGTCAATCAATTAATAATTTTATTAATCAATAACAAAAAACAAATATTAGAAGCAAACAATAACAGGTGCTTATAAAAGAAGCCTTACCTCCAGCAAGAACATTATAATCAGAATTTTCGTCACTTGAACTATCATCCACAAGAAAATTCTCAACAGCATCCTCTTCTTTTGCATAATCCTTGGCTTCTTTTGTCAACTGCAAGATCCCAGGGTGGTTCCATATCTACTACAGGCAAAAGTCAATTTATCATCATCAAATGCTAAAACAAGAAAAAAACCGTAATTCAAATTGTCCAAGAAACAATGACATTTCATTTCAGCTCAAAGCCAATACATTTATTAAGTTTAGGAAAGTCATCAAAACAAATAGGCAATTTGAGAATTGTGAAGCATCATCCATTCATTAAAATCTGATATTTAAAAAAAATTTCACCTTGCATTTTAAAATGGTACAATATAAAGATAAACTACTAAAACAATTATCATTGGGGAGCACAATTCCGTGTTAAAACGAGTAACTTGTCAAATAAAGTATCAAAGTCCCCCAATAAATTGTGTCACGCGAGACCTCTGCAAAAAGAAGCTTGCCAAAGAAACTAGTATCCAATTCAACAAAATCGATCATAAAATTGTTTCAAAATTCAGACTAAGATTTAGACAACTATTGTCTGCATAAACTTCAGTCCAAAGGAAGCTTGCCAGTGAACCAATAATTAATCAACAAGGGATACCCACATTTGATGTCTAATTTTAACGTTCCTGAAATCTTATGAAGGTTAAAAGAACATCCTAGTTTCAAATCAATTACAAGTGCCCACCACTTAAATCTGTGTACTTGATAACAATTCTTTAGGTAAAAATCATGAAAATTGTGATGCCATCATACAATCAAATAAAAACTACATTACATTCAGATCATATATATCACTTCAATTATATAAGAAAGCTGTCACACCTAGGCTGTATTTAGAAAAGAAAAATAAGTTAAAAGTCATTAACACAGCTTTGCTTGGTACCAAGTAGAAATTAACATAATTTTATATGAAAAAAATAATTTTTTTTAGCTTTCTTAACCTCCTTTTAAAAGCAATAAGAGCACAATTTAAGAAAATAACAGCTATGAATTTATGTACATCAAAATCAGCTCTTGAAATGAAAAAATACAGGTGTAGTTGGAAACAGGAAAAATGACATACAGCCTTATCAAATATATATCATATCCAATACCCTATCAATTTATCACAGAGTATAATATATACAAATATTTCTCAGAAAATTAAATTAACTACTAAACTCCACGAAGGCACACTCACCCGTGCCAATGCCTGGTACCCAGCAAAAAAACATCTCTTCCTTAACATTTCAGGATGCTCCTGGGTAGTGAACCCATGCACATCAAGGAATCTCTTGTACAATTTTCTCTGCAAGGGAGAAAGCTTGACAGTTATCACAAAGACAGTTTTGGGTGGTAGATCCTTCTTCACCACATTCATGTCCATTCTTTGAACAAAGCCTTTTAACTCTTCATATAGGATATGAGACCTCTGGTTCATAATTTTCACATCTGTCAATGTTGAATTGGTGTGTTGTCCATTCTCTATAGGATTTTGGAAGCTGCAAATAAATTAAAATATTTGGTTAGAGACATTCACTTAATATAAGAAAAAACCAGAACAATGAGAAAAGAAAGCCTTGCCGGTTCCGAAATTCATGGCTGCTTCCAAGAAAACCTTCTCTTACAAAATCAACCATCTATTTCATATAAATGCAAGAGTCAAAGACTGAACACAATAACTTAATGGTCATACGATTTGTAATTTCTAGACAAACTTACACAGTAATACTCCATGAGATTGTTTTGAAGGGGTGACCCAGTAAGTGCAATTCTTCTCTGGCATTTTACTTGTTTCAAGGCTTGTGTTACATCAGCCTTAGTATTTTTTATCATATGGGCTTCATCACAAACAAGAATGTCAGGACCATCCTGCAGTAACATATACACAATGTCAAACGAATGCAATTGCAAATGACACAAATATGAATATTAGGATTATTCAAGATTTTATAGAAATCCATTTAATATTCTACTGCTGCATTATACAACTACGGTACTGCAGTATTCAATGTCCTGATTTCACCCAGAGTTAATTTTCAGTATTCTTGTCCTCTGTGCTGCGGCTGCCATATCAGCTTGAATTTATCGGTCCACACTTCATCACCCATAAATAAAACCAGAAGGTGTAGATCTTCACTACCTTGGGGGTATTTGAGAAAGATGGAGTTGTTGGATCATGAATCTAATTGGTGCGACCTACTATAATTTAAAACTCTTTTTGACCAATGTCTATAGCAAAAGTACTGTCAAGAGCAAGCTGTTACGATAGCCTACATTAATTGTAAATTTTTTATTTATTGCGTTTTAATTAGTTGAGATTTTGTTTTAATATTAGGAAGATTGTAATAAGAATAAAATCCCGTAGTTAT
>Ga0214542_1007786_pt1 | contig 18321 bp, 13 predicted proteins | sample CNSS1metaG_FD_160096 | JGI IMG/M metagenome (GOLD analysis project Ga0214542, IMG submission 160096) | Root nodule microbial communities from cowpea collected in UCLA plant growth center, Los Angeles, California, USA - CNSS1 | ecosystem: Host-associated > Plants > Roots > Nodule | place: USA...
TGGATACTGCTAAGGAAGCAAGTACTCCTATGGGAACCTCCTGCTACTTAGACAAAGATGAATCAGGAATAGAGGTAAATCAAACTATGTTTAGAGGCATGATAGGTTCTTTGTTGTATCTTACTGCTAGTAGGCCTGACATTATGCAATCTGTATGTGTGTGTGCTCGTTTTCAAGCCAATCCAAAAGAATCACATCTTACTGCAGTAAAAAGAATTTTAAAATACTTAAAAGGAACTGCATGTTTTGGACTATGGTATCCTTCGGGAGCATCTCCTAATTTGATAGGCTATTCAGATGTTGATTATGGTGGTTGTAAAATAGATAGAAAAAGTACCAGTGGTACTTGTCACCTCTTAGGTAGTTCATTAGTCTCTTGGCACTCTAAGAAACAAGCTTGTGTGGCTTTGTCAACTACAGAGACTGAATACATAGCAGCTGGAAATTGTTGTGCTCAAATTCTTTGGATGAAACAACAATTAGAAGACTATAATATCTTTCTAAATCACATAGCTCTGAAATGTGATAATACCAGTGCTATTAATTTAACCAAAAATCCCATAATGCACTCTAGGACAAAGCATATTGAAATAAGACATCATTTCCTAACAGATCACATTAATAAAGGAAATTGTGAAATAGAATACGTAGATACAAAGCATCAATTAGCTGATATCTTTACCAAACCTTTAGCTAAAGATAGATTTTATGAACTAAGAAGAGACTTAGGCATATTAGAGATCTCTTAAATTGCCAAAAACTCAAATTCCGTAAAAAATCCGAAAAATAACGTTAATAATCGATTATAAGTGTCAATAATCGATTATCAGAATCTCTTCAAAAATCCCAAAACATACTGGAATAATCGATTATTTTGGGTAATAATCGATTATCCTTAAATTCTCAACCTTAAAATTCAAAAACATTTTGTAATAATCGATTATTTGGGGCCATAATCGATTATCCTTAATTTTGAGCCAAAAATCAAAAACTCACTGGAATAATCGATTATCAGCTCGTCAGAATTCATATTTTGCCCAGAACATGAACCAATAATCGATTATCATCTTAGGATAATCGATTATTACACGTCGTTGGACCAAATATTTTTAAAAACTAGTCGTTGCATCGGCTAGATTTGCATCAAATCGCGTGTATATGGCCGTTGGAGTCTTCTCTCTATAAATATTAGCCATTTTTGTCACCAGAACACTCTTTTCTCTCCATCAACACTCAAGACCCTCTCCTTTTCTCATTTTCTCACAAACTCTCAAAGGCTTCCCTCTCTTTTACCTAAACCATGGCTGAATCCTCTCGTAGAAATATTCCTACACGCAGAAGGACTGCATCTCGTTCCTCTCAACCCTCAATTGCACCTAGAACAGCCTCCATTGAAGGATGGATTTCGGATGAAGAAAGAAGATCCGAGTTCATCACATTGTGGAAAGACAAACCCCTCATCACTCCAAAATTCATCCAGTCTCAATGGTTTGTAAATCGCCATTTCACAATTCAAAAATTTCTGGCTGAACAAGGTGTAAAATTCTTCACAGAGATGCAAGGCACCTACTACCCAGATTTGGTACGAGCCTTTTACTTCAATTACAAATTCAGAGATGGAGTTGGGTTCACAAAAGTGAAAGGTGTCGACATCATTTTAGATGATGATATTTGGGAAAATGTTGCATAATTTCCCATTCATGATGGCACATCTCCCATTCTCACGGCTGGCATAGAAGGGTTCAATAGAATTTTTGATCCTTTATGCGACGTCCAGATCAAGAAATCGGCCGCCAATTGCTAGCAGGACCTCTCAAAATCGATGAGCGTCTACTTCACTATCTCATTGTTTGGATTCTATGTCCACGTGGTACAAACCACGCACAGTGCAGTGAAGCAGATCTTATGATCATATATGCCATGATCAACCACATCCCCATCTATTGGCCAAGCATCATTCTTGACACCATGCTCAAAGCCAAGAGATTGCCTCAATATCCTCTTCCGTATTCCTTGCTCATCTCTCGTATTTGTGAGTATAAAGGGGTAAATGTCTCTGATGAACAGTCTCATAAGACAACTACAACAAACAAAATTGCGGAAAACTCCTTGAAGCAGATAAAATTTATTCCTTTTGGAAATACCTACATTCACAAGGATGATATGCCTTCCTCGGACAATGAAGAAGAAGAGAATCCTCCCACTGCTCCTATTCCTCCTGTTGACACACATATTGGATCATCAAGTGGTGTTGGTGGCTCATCCTCTTCTTTAGAGGATCACATTTTAAATCTCAACCAGAGACTTGAAGAATTCTTTCTTATCTCCACTCACAGACATGAAGAAGTCACTAGCTTAATTAGAGGATTAGATTCTAGGATCTCTAACCTAGAACATAAATTTGTTAAATATGAGGACGATGATGACATGAGTCAAGACTTTTAAAAGTCTACATCATAGTCTATTTGTTTGCAATTGTAATATGTTTTCCAGTTTTAATTTTAATAAAAGTATATTTGTCTTGTTATTCTTTACCTATGCCTAAATGAGGGGGAGCTTCTTTATTAAAACTTTTTTCATATGATCAAAACAGGGGGAGAAAAGGTTTAAACGTTTAAACCAAACAGTGCTACTAACAAATCTCCTTGTAAGATATTTTGATTGCAGATACTTTAAACATATTATTTTGATCATCATCAAAAAGGGGGAGATTGTTGGCAAAAGCAATACAAGTCTAAAATGCTGAAGTAAGATTTTGATGATGATAAAAGAAGCCATGAAAGCCATCTGGAAGCCAAAATGAAGACCATGTGTTGTAATGTTTAAAGCTATCTTGTAAAATGTAATTAGATTAGTTAGAATCAGTATTGTACAAGAAAAATCTGGTGTTTCTCGAAAAATCAAAGTGATAATCGATTATCACTTAGAATAATCGATTATCCTGAGCTGAACCATTTTTTCAAGAAAACACTGGAATAATTGATTATTACCTCTGATAATCGATTATCTGCTTAAAAATTTGTTTTTCATAAACTACACTGAAATAATCGATTATCACTAGTGATAATCAATTATCCTGGTCAGTTGGGCGCGACTGTTCAGCTTTTTGACCTAATTTCTGGAACCCCTATTTAAGGAACCTCAGAGTTACTTATCATTTACCTTTTTGAGAAGCTAGAGTACTAGTGCTGTGACTGCAAGAGAGTTCTCTGAGTGTTCTCAATTGAAGCTTTGAAAAACCTAGTGTGGGTAGAGCGATAACTCTTCCTGAGAGGAGTTATAGGAGATTGAGTGCTGTTGTTGTTGCTAGGAAAGCTAAGGTCAAGGTTCTCTGTGATTCAGAGAAAGGTGTTCATCTCTTGTGTGATTCAAGAGAGGTGTTTTCTTTCCTTACACTCTTAATATATGATTGTAAATCTATTACTTGTTAAGTGATTTAGTAATCTCGTTTTTAAGAGATTAACAACTGGACGTAGGGTCTTTTGATCCGAACCAGTATAAATACTTGTGTTCAATCTTCTTCTCTATCTCTTTATTTCAATTATTGTGTTATAAAGAAATTATTTATTGATCTAATTGATAAATTTTGGAAAAATTTTAAAGTATTAATTTTATTATTTAAAAACCAATTCACCCCCTCTTGGTTTTGTCCGCACGCTCAAAGATACCAACAATAATCACTATATTTGAAGAATTGAGATGATAATGCAGATGCTTTTGGCATGGAGTAGATCAATGAGAGGCTGGAGTAAACTCGGGAGATTTTATAATTTATTTAGTTGTGTTAAATTAGATACTAAAAATTATGTAATTTTTTTTATCCACAAATGTTATTGGGAGTTTTTGACAAAGTGAAATTTTGAACTATGTAATTTAAATCAAATTAAAAGTTTTTATTAGTACATTTTCAATGATATTTCCTTTTTCGCTAAACGCGATAACTTTTTTTATTTTCCGTGACATCCCAAAGTTGGGGTGTTACACCAGGTGCCTATGGTCTTGTGTTATGAGTTGTGTGGCACATGTGTGCACACCTTCAACCTTTTTTATTTCCCACACTTGGTCCCTTGTATGTAATATTGCCTGGCATTTCCAAGGACACACCTGTTTTACACATTGCACCCTCAACCTTGTTGTGTTTGCGTGTGTGGTTTTGTAGGCGCAATGGTTTGTTATGTGGTACCTGTTTAAAGCATCTAGAAGTTGTTCCTTTGTTTGGAACCTCATTCCTTGGGTCAGTGTACCAACATCATGCTCAAAGTTGTTATATAACATTTTGTGGTGGTCATATGCATTTGGGAATTCCTGGTGTGAGGTTTGGCTGTATTCTTCATATAATTCGAAGTGTAGTGGTGGGTTATAGGGGACATGTGTACGAGGCTGTTGTTGTTGTAAGGGGAAGACATCTAAGTTTTGGTCATGGTCATCAGGTTGATCAAATAGTATTTCATCCTCATCCTCACTAAACGGGTCTAAGGACGTTGTACGTAGACTTAGATTTTGAACTTCTACATTAGTTAGAGGAGAGAATGTTTGGGTGTCATGATATACGGGTGATTGAAAAAATATATGAGGTAGACGGACCGATTAGTAGTTCGGTATATGACTGTATATCATGCCCCCATTCCCCTGGATAGGTAATGTTAAGGTCAAATGGTTCTTGTGTGGCTTGGGTGTTTGGTTGTGGATCATGTACATGAAAATGTGTTAAAGAATTTGGTTGTGAAGGTATGGTACCTGAGTTGTAGGTGGTGCAGAGTTCAATAGATGTAACAGTTGGGGTGACTTGTATCATTTCGAAAGCCTCATCCAAGTCGTCGTCATCTTAAATCTGAGTAGCTGTGTATGTGACATGTTGGCCACACACTTAGTAGGAAACTTGAAGTGTATCAATGGAACTCCATCCCTTCCATCTCTGTTTGCCTTATCCATTATGTGTGAATAAGTTTAGACAACTCGAAACCTCTATGGATGCGGATCATGATTGTATTTGTAGATGCAAAAGAGACACCAGTTTGAGGGTCACTGACGATTTCTCCATCGTCGTACACGCAAACAAACATTGATTCTTCCATTTGAGCTTGTAGTTGAACATGACTTTTGAATTGAGTTTTCAAAGTAAGGAGAAATTGCAAAATTGAATTTGTGAGTTTAGAATGTGATGGTGAAAGTAGTTTTTTATACTACAAATTAAAGTTATAATGTGAGTGGCACATGTTCTTATGTACCCATGTGACTGGCACGACCTCTAATGTACTCATGTGACTTGCACGACTTATTATGTTCCCATGTGACTGACATGACCTCTTATGTACCCATTTGAATGGCAAGATCTCTTATGAACCCATGTGACTTGACTACATTTTAGGTGATCATGCTAGTAGCAGTACATGTTAGGTTTTCATGTCAAATGAATAAAATCTTACGTGTTTATGTATCACGCAATGAACATTACCATTCAACCACCCCTCATTAAACAAATTAAAATGCATTCAAATTAAAATTTGCATACACATCGATGAAGCAGAAGTTCATAAATAAAAGTAAATACTATAAAGAAGAAAATATAAACCTCAATCTAAGTTGAAGAACATGTTGAAGTTATTGGAAAATTCAAAATAAACATCATCAAGGGTTGCATTCTGATGCCTTGTTGTACTAAAGGCCATTATCTCAACTGGAAGATGGCATACTTTTGTTATTCCCATATAAAAAATGGACTCAACGTTGTCATCTCCAATCATCATACAAGATCTATAATGTGTAATGTCGCCAGATATGAAGATTGGTAACCTGTAATGTAAGTCTACTTCGTATTCGTGTAACATCGAACTGTTGAAGTGGTTCAAGATTGCCTACTTAAGTTGGGACAAACTCATAGTATTTGTTATGGTCATCCATGCCATGTTGGAGCTAATGTATTTATCAGAATAGTAACCTTCAACATAGATGCTGCCATTGAAGTACACCAACACAATAAATGTTGTAGATGTCATTAGGGGTAAGAGTGATATGACACTGACTTAATTAGATGGATCAAGCAATTGATGAAGGCCATTATTTATAGGCTGAATGGCTCAGCGTGGGATACATCAATGACAATTTTTGTTTGTTTAGGTTAAGGGTTCAGATTCAAAGTTGAATAAGTGAATCCACTTTTCAAAATAATCCAAAATATTTTCTTAGTGGTCTGTGCTTTAGTCATTGTCATTGTGTCTACTAGCTTCAATTATGTGTCATGTGATATGTCATATTAAAATTAAAGGCACCACTGCCCGTGACTAACAGGCTTTAGTCATTGTCATTGTGTCTAGCAACTTTAATTATGTGGCATGTGATATGTCAGGTTCAAATTAAAGGCACCACTACCTATGACTAGCAGACTTTAGTCATTGTCATTATGTCTAGCAGCTTTAATTATGTGGCATGTGATATGTTAGGTTCAAATTAAAGGCACCAGTGCCCATGACTAGCAGGCTTTAGTCATTGTCATTATGTCTACCAGCTTTAATTATGTGGCATGTGATATGTTAGGTTCAAATTAAAGGCACCACTGCCATGACTAGTAGACTTTAGTCATTGTCATTTATGTCTAGCAGCTTTAATTATGTGGCATGTGATATGTTAGGTTCAAATTAAAGGCACCACTACCCACGAGTAGCAGACTTTAGTCATTGTCATCACGTGACATCAACTTCAATAGTTTCATTCAAAATAAAGTCCTAGAGGTAGACGGTCACAGTTGATATACACACTGCACGTGGAATGCCAATCAGGCTTTATTTAAGTTTACCACGTCAACAAAGGCGCTTATAAATTATTATTTCATTTCAGTTCACAACCATAGTTGGCTATTAGCAAAACAAGGAAGGTGATCCATCACGAAAATAACATCCACAATAGTTTTCTAGTTGTTGTTAACTACGAAGGTCGCATAAATTATGCTTTTTATCTGTTAACTATTGAATTTATAGATGTTGAAGGAAGAAATTGCAAGCTATCGTTGCTGTAGTCAGGGAAGAAGGGTAAAAGATGTATGGTTTCACAAGCCTATGTTAGGATGATGGGACTAGTATGAAACAGTTCAACTTGTTATGGATGACGATGTTCGCGACATGGTTGCCTTCTTCCTTCCACTCCCACGTGATCTTCCAATGAAGCTTTTAGTAACCTTACATCCTTCTGAATGTGACAATTTGGATGCAACAAACTCAATTGCAGACAATAATGTCGATGACTAAACCTTAGTTCTTGATGTGTTTAGGGAAGTTTAAATAAGTTGTTTACTTTTATTTATGATTATTAGTAAATTTCCATCAATGAGTTAAGTGTGTGCGATGTAACAAAGTTCTTGTGTTAAATTGAACTTTTCTTTAAGTACTAAGTACTTATTATGTGGGCACTTTATTTGCACCTGAATAATTTTTTTAGTCTCTGAAACTTATGTCATTGGCTTGACTGCATGAAATACTATAGAATTAGGTTTATATATGATTTGTATGAAATCATTAAGACAACAAATAAAATCCAAAAAGTCATGATCTTGACTTCATTTTTCAGCCTTCTTACTACTAAGTACCTATTTTGTGGGCAATTTATCTGCACCTAAATAATTTTTTTAGTCTCCGAAACTTATGCCATTGGCTTTATTGCATGAAATACTATAGAATTAAGTTTATATAACATTTTTATCAAATCAATAAGACAAAATATAAAATCCAAAAAGTCATGATCTTGACTTCATTTTTCAGCATTTTAAACTACTAAGTACCTGTTTTGTGGGCACTTTATCTGAACTTGAATTTTATTTTTTTTGTATTTTAAACATGTCATTGGCTTTATTGCATGAAATACTATAGAATTGAGTTTATATATGACTTCTATGAAATTATTAAGACAACAAATAAAATCCAAAAAGTTCAAATCTTGATTTCGTTTTTTAGCCTTTTTTTACTACTAAGTACTTATTTTGTGGGAAAAAACTCCATTGCACCTTCCCACATAATTGCATATTGCTCGTCACATGTTTGTTATTGCTGTTGTATCATGTTTTTTTTAAGACTAACTCCAATGAAGTATTTTGTTGTTGATAAGGATGCAATGTAATCTTTTATCCATATTGTCAACATAAAACATCTTGTCTATAAGTTACAAAAGTGTCCACAATTTCTACAAAAAATCCAACACAACTTCCCACTTATTTCCACATAGCTCCTAACATATGAGTCAGTGGTGGTGCCATATATTTTTCCATTAGGACTGATATCAATTGACTTTATTTTTTTTTATAAAGACCCCAATTAATTTTTTTTCCATATTGGGTACAAAGAACATGGTCATTCATAATTTGCAAACTGTGAATAATGTGTACAAAAACCCTAACCCAACTCCCCAGTTATTTGGACATTGGTCCCCAAATTAGTATGAGTGTTGTTGTGTTTTTTTGTGTGAAGATTTTCAATAAACTATTTTGCTACACTGTTTAGTAACCATCATACAAGCTTTAGTCACCATCATTCTGAAAAGATCTTTGCACATGAATGACTGTTCATATTGTAGGTAGACAGATTCACATTAATCACCCCTAACATGACAATGCACCAACCTCAATCTAAGGGATGACATTTGTTTTAAATAATCCAACGGCTAACATTTCCCTGCTTAAGTCTTGCATCGTCTATAAAGGTTAAAAGTTGTTGTTTTAAATTGTTAGTATTGACACAAACCTAGATAGAGATAAACAAAATGTTGCTATGGAGACAACAAGAGCACAAGGTTGCATACATTGCTTCTCGGGTATGTGAACTTCATTTATTATTAACACATCTAAGTTTTTATATAATCACATGTGTTACTTGGGTTTTTAGGACGCGGAAGGGAGCATTGTGTCGTCTTACTATCACTTCATGCTTAAACCACATCCAAGTATTGTGCATGTACTACAGGATGCAGGGTTTGGTAGTGTGGCTAAATTGAGTCATCTAAAGGTTGACCATGGTTTAGTGACTGCCTTGGTAGAAAGGTGGAGGCTTGAAACACACACATTTCATTTATCGATTAGAGAATGCACCATAACCTTGTAAGATGTGTCACTCCATTTAGGGATTTGTGTCGATGGACCCCCTATCATTGGTCCAACTATGTTAGATTGAGACGAGATGTGTGATACCTTGTTAGGTATAACACTGGTTAAGGGGGAGTCCATTGTCGGTTCTATTATCAAACTAAAATGGTTAAGGGAAAATTTGTTGCCTATAGATGAAAATTCCAATATTGAGGTCATTCATGCACATGCCAGAGCTTATATATTAAGACTTATTGGAGGGGCATTAATGCCTGATAAGACTGGGAATAAAGTACATTTAATGTACTTGAACTATTTGACTAATCTTTAAAGAACCAGGAGATATAGTTGGGGTTCAGCATGTTTGGCTGTGTTGTATAGGGAGATGCGCAGAGCCACCGATCGACGTGCGAAGACTTTGGGAGGATGTGCTTTGTTGTTACAATTATAGGCATGATTTCAGATGCCCTTTATTGCACCCATTTCAAGACTTCGACCAACATTTCCGCTAGTTTGTCAATGGAGTAGCGGTCAAGTACTAAACTACAGAAATGTCCCACACAATGATTTAGTCAGATATCGCACAAGGATAGACCACATGCAACAAAATCAGGTAACATTTTACATTTCTATAGCGATAAACATAAGCTAAATAATTGACTAACATTTTCAATTATTGTTGTAGTTTATTTGGGTTCCTTATGAGGGTTTGGACTTTGTTATTGACGTTGAAGCATATTGGGACCAAGCAATATGAACGTCATGCACAACTTTAATTTGTTATGCCATTGTTGAATGGCACCAGTCGGACAGGGTGAAGTTACAATTTCGGTTATAACAAGAGATCCTTGAACAACCCAACAACCTTGATCATCTACATAAAATAGACATGAGGGGGAGACAAGATGAGAACTGGGTTACTAGACATGCGCAATGGATAGAGGTACGGAAAAATCGGCGTGACCTAACATTGAATGGATTACCGATGCTTGGGCCACTTCAACACACAATGGAGTACATGTCCTAGTATATTTCAAACTCATGTCCATATTTGTCAGTTCTACAAATGTTAAATGATTCTAGAATGCATCGTGCATCGACATCGACATATATCCCTCCAACTGAACCATATGCGACTATGTATGACTTAAATACAACTATGTTTGCAACTTATGCTCAAACACCACCTTCTGCACAACCGTGGTTGCGTACAAATCGCCAAACTCCAAATTTCTTAAGAGGTATGAACATGGTGGTCATCATCTCCTGCACATGGTGGTCATCAAGCTACGGAGGATCAGGAACCACAACCTTCACACCAAGAAAAACCTAGACCTAAAGAACGAAGGAAGAACCCCACCAGAAACAGGTGTTGACCACGATGCGGAACTAGACACCACTACTATGATTAAAAGGACAATAATGTAGTTTAATATTTTATTACATGTGAAATACGTTGTGTTTTTGTGTTTGTAAGAACGAACCATTTTTATCACAATTTCAAAGATGAGTAATGGAAAAACTTAATCATTCCAAATGCTTCATTGGTAAATCGCTAACAACAATTTCTTAAGATAAACTCAACAAGTTAAATCATCTTAAAGACCACGTTAAAAGATATAAATAAAACTAAATACAAACAAAGTTCTCACACTTCTCAACTTTCATGAAGTTCACATAAAAAGATATTGTTGCCGTAGGGAGCATCATTGAGTGCCATTGAATGGCATGCTGAAGATCTTTGTCATTCCTTACAAAAAGAAACTCATCAATGCCTTCCTCAACAAATTCAGGAGGGACATGGTACCACAAATGGCTTAGTGGGGGCTCAAATGGTCTCATCAAATGACTTCTTGTTATGATGCGCATATGGTTAAGAGTAACCCCATTTGGAATTCTACATAAGGAGAACCTTCCATCATCGAAATCAATAGCAGAATTAAAGGAATTATATGCATTCAATTCCTCACAAAAAACCATTTTTACTTATTGTACTATAACACTCCACAACTTTCAAACTAAGGAACCACAACCTTAAATAAAACTAACTTCCTTCAGCTGGATAGCATGCCAAGGAAGATACTTAATTTCACCACTATAAAAGCTGTGGGATATTTCAAATACATGGCCTCACATGCACCCTATCATTATGACAAGACTTGTGAACTTTATTGGGTTGTGCCAAGGTTTATTTATTTTTCACCCCTGTAAAAGCTGACAGATACTTCAATTGGGATAATGTGCCAAGGAAGATATTTAATTTCACCACTTCAAAAGTTTACGCATATTTTAAATACATGGCCTCACATGCACCCTAACATTATGACAAGACTTGTCAATGATATTGGGATAATGTGTCAATAAAGATACATAATTTGACCATTTGAAAAGGTGACAGATACGTGAACACATGGCCATACACAGTGTAATCATTAATAGTATCACATGCATGCTGAAACTACGACAAGATGTATCAGCTATATTGGGATACCGTGCCAAGTTTTTTACTAGCTTGAATTGTCAAAGTTAAGTAGTCTTACAATTCATGCCCTGATTCATAGTATATAATAATGGGCTAAGATGCACTTTGCCACTATGAAAAGATGTATCACCTTTATTAGGATATCGAGTCCTATACACATAATTTGAAAATATTTATTAGGATATTTAAAAAAAATAAATTCTTACTTTATATTTAAAGTTAATAGCTAATATTTTATTTCACCACATAACAATAAATTTTACATTATTTATTTGTGTGAAAAATAAACACTTTATGAATATAATTCTTATAAAGAAATCAAAGTAAAAAAATATAAATAAAAAATAAATTCGTACTTGACATATTTTTTTAATTTTAAATATTCAATAAACATAAAAAAAATAAATAGTACAAAACCACCTCAAACATTATATATTAATTATTTTTACTTTAGTTACCTCTATTATAATTCATAATTTTTTTTTCCAAAATCACTAAAAATTAATCAACAAAGTAAAAAAAAATTAAATTTACTTTTATATTTTCAAATTACACCTAAAAGAACTTATTACACACTACTAAATCTATTTTTAACTCAAAAAATTCAAAAAAAAATAAAATATCATTTATTTTTTTATTTTTCCAAATAATACCTAAAATAACTAAAAACACAATACTAAATCTATTTTTTTTAAAAAATAAATTTAACCTCTAACTCAACATTTTGTACAAAAAACGAAAAACAAAACTCTTAAATCTATTTTTTTTAAAACTTCAAAAATCTTAATTTTAATTTACTTTAATAAAAACGAAAAAAAATAAAAACCAAATCAGAATTTGGGTCCTGGTAACCGAATTCTGACTAGAGAATGTGTAACATCCCAAAAACTGGATAACCTCATATTAATAAATGAATGAAAATGATGAAGCACTGCGCGCCCCTCTAAATCTCCCTCACGACTCCCTGGGATGATAACAACTCAAGCTCCTCTGAGTCGGGAAACAATAATCTTTTCTCTCGACAATCTATAAGGATGCGATTGGCAGAGAGCCAATCCATCCCCAAGATCACTTCCAACTCTTGTAGAGGTAGGCAGATCATATTCACTTTGTACCTTCATCCCTCTACCTCCACCGGACACCTAGCGCACAAGGACGACGTCCTGACCAAACCCATTGCCGGAGTAGACACCACAAGTTCACACTGCAACTCACACACTGGCAGACTCAACTTTTTCACACATGCATCTAACACAAATGAGTGTGTCGCTCTAGAGTCATATAGCACACGACAAGCTTTTCCAACTATCATACAATGGCCTATAACGAGGTTACTTGAACTTGCTGCCTCTGCTCCAGTCATGACGTATACTCTGCCCGATGTCTGGGGCCTGTTACCTTCACTCCTCTGCTGGTTCTGGGCTGGGGCCGGAACTGGGGTACGTGTCGCTGTCATCGCGAGGGTGGGGCAATCCCTGCCGAAGTGGCCTTCCTTGCCACAATTTTTGCACCTCTTAAAGCTTGCAAGTTGTGGGCAAACATTCCTCTTGTGTGGTCCCCCACACTGGCAGCACTAAATCCTACTCTGCTGGAAAGAAGACTTCCTAGACCTCTGAGACTGGAAATGGGGCCTAGTATAGGGTTTCCTCCTTTCCTCGTGCCTATGCCTGGACCCAGATGGTCCCACTCTCTGCTGGGATGGGTGCTGAGTTTCCACCTCTACCTTCATCTTCTCCATGACCCTTGTCTTCTCCACCAAGGCGGCAAAGTCCTTGATGGATAGCGGGGCCACCATCAAACGGAGGTCTCCAAGGAGGCCGTTCTCGAACTTCCTGCATCGCCACTCTTCATCCAGTGGCATGGTGTAGAAACGAGTGAGATGCTTGAACTTTTCCGCATACTCAGTCACAGATTTTTTCCCTTGAGTTAATTGTAGAAACTTCACCTCTTTAGCGTATTTAACGTTGTCAGGGAAATACTCGGAGAGGAACTTCCTCCTAAAGACATCCCAAGTAACTGGTTCCTACCTATCTTCCATGATGAACTTCATGCTGATCCACTAGTGCTCAGCCTCACCCGTGAGCATGTACACTGCGAATGCTAGTCTACTCTCCTCGAGGCACATCTTAGCATCAAATATTCTCTCCAGATCTTTCAGCCACTAGTCTGCTGCGTCCGAATTGGTCTTGCCTCCAAACTTCACTAGGTGGTGTTTCAGAAAGTCCTCCAGACTCCACTCCTTGGCCGTAGGTCGTGGCTCTGGGCCAAAAGCAGGGGCAGCTACCATGTTCTCCTCCAGTTGGCAGAGGGCCTCCATATGTTGTCTGTGAGCGTCCTCAACAGCCGCCCTAGCAGCCTCCATCTGCTGCATCACCAGTTGTTGCTGCTCAAGTGCTGCTTAAGTGCTGCTCAAGTGTTGTCGCATGTCGCTGCATTGATGCCTCATGTTGTTGCATCATTGCCGTACTTTGCTGCATCATAGCAGCTACCATTGCTTCAATCGCTCTGGCGATATCTGGCACATCACCCTAGGAAGATTGCGGAGTCCTACGAGATGGTGCCATAGTTCATTGGCACACATCACTTGGTTAGGCTCGATAAGACAGGAATTAGTTAAGAATACTCAAAAAGACACAGAGAAAGCTAAGCGGACACCGAAGTCCATAGACCTAAGGAATGACCGCTCTGATACCATAAATGTAACATCCCAAAAACTGGATAACCTCATATTAATAAAACATCACATACATGAATATTAGGAGAGTACGGAGTTTAGAGTATAAAGGTGTACTGTTTGCCAAATATACCTAGATTACATGAAAAAGGCTCCACACGGCCCAAACAAAATACACTAGAAAAACAAATAATTATACTAGGTCTTGTTCGGACAAAAGAATCATAACTAATAAAATCCTTCAGTGATGGGCCCCACAGGGGGCCCAATACCCATCCAATCCATCAAGCTGCAGCATCCCTATTATCATTACCACTGCCAGGGGTTCTCACATCTGCTCACATCAATGAAATTGATGATCATTGCAATAGAGAAAATCACGCACAACATACAAGCAAGCAAAAGGGTAAGCTAGTGTAAAGGAAACATATATCATAACAGTCAACATGTAGTTTACAAAATCAGTCACAAAAAGCAGACATTCATCCATAGATTACCAAATCATTTGAAACCCCAAGACTCGACTTATCCGAATACGTAAACTGAGGCACCACCACCAAGCAGTGGAATTACGTCCTAGCAGTGAGGCGTCACCACGAGGCCTTCGCGGAATTACACCCTTACAAGAGGCACCACCACGTGGCCTTCGTGGAATTACGTCCCGCCCTTGAGGCACCATCACGATATTCGCGTGGAATTACGTCCTTATGTTGAGGCACCACCATGAACTCTCACCACGAGGTTTATGGAATTAAGTCCAATAGGGGAGGCACCACCAGGGACTCCCATCAGGAGGGTCCATGGGATTACGTCCGACGGATGAGGCGCCACCATGAGCTCTCGCTACAAGAGTCATGGAATTATGCCCTGCTCACACTTTGTACATGATTCACCAACCAATCAGAAAGTCCCCACAATACTAATATCATGCATAGCAACCCATCATACAGCTCATGCTTTCCAATTCAAACACCATGAAGCAAGATATCATTTACATCTCAACCCCACATATAATCAAGGCATCATCCCTCAAACTTTTCTAGGAAAGCATCCAAGTCAAACAAACAAACAACCACGCCATTGGCCATTCATGCTATAGCACAAAACCTACCTCAGCCTCGCTTAGGCTAGAAGACCTCGCTCAGGCGAGAGATCCTTTCGCTCAGGCGAGCTCCTTCTCGTCTAGGCGAGAACGTGAGTAGTGGAACAATGGTTCCTGCGGGTTCTCGCTCAGGCGAGCTCATTCTCGCCTAAGCGAGATCACTCCTCGCTCAAAAAGAAGGTGAGTCGCTTGGGCGACAGCTCGCGTAGAAAAGCTTGGGCGAGCCTCTTTTAGTCTCGCTTAGGCGAGGCATGCTCGCTTGGGCGAGAAAACCAGTGCCCGCCACTGTTCTTCCATGCAGCAGTCACACAACACACTCCCAAAAGTTAAAACGACATTCTCATCAACTCACAGTAGCATCCAGACCATAGAATCATGCAATAACAGTAGAACAAGCAGAAAATGAACTAGACAAATGGACTCTAGCTTCCCTTACCTGGAAAGAGCTAGCGGAAAATCTCGACTCTTAGGCTACGAGCACCATAGTTTAGGGGGTAGATCTGGGGAGCTGAAAGGAACGGTGGAAACAGTTGCCAAAAGGGTTATCACGGTGAACCCTAACTGAAAATACGAAAATCCAAAAGAAAGGGGAGAGTACGGACCGAAAATACTTACGTGGATGAGGGAAACTCTCTTGGGATCAAATGGGTCTCAAAACCCTAACAAAGCACTGACGAAGAAGATTGGGAGAGCAAGACGGCTGTGATTTCTATAAAGGCAAAAAATGAGAGGGTTAGCTGAGATTAGGGTCTTTATTACCTTATGGGCCAGCCTTAGGCCCAACTCGATTTGAGACCGCTCCTCTAGAATTATGGTAGAAAATAAATGGGTTTTACATAATTAAAAAACAAATTGACAAAAATAAGATTGGAATTCAGTCCCGAGACCCGAATTCCCACTTGAAAGAAAACCCTACTATCATTGTAATATTTAAGCACATTATACTATACATGTGAATAAAATAAGAAACCATACTTATGGAAAAAAAACTATTTTTTGGATTTTAAAATTCGGTTAAGTTCTTTTTTGAATTTCGAAAATTGTTATTCTTTCTGAGCCAGATTTTAATATACGATAGAGTTTTTTTTATTGGATTTCGAAATCCAGTTATGTCTCCAAATCTGGTAACTGAATTTTGAGACGTTCATTGTTTTATTATTCGACGTCTGGCCGGGTGGGGGGTGGGGTGGATGGGTATGAGAAAGGTGAAATGCAGTGTGTAGGGTGAGGGTGATGGGGTAATTCTAAGGAGAGAGGATTTTTTTTTTTACTTAGACAATGGTAAAAGGGTAGGATTAATAAGGAAATTTGAAAATGTTTAGCGTACAGACGAAGTACTTTGAGGTGCAGGAAGAAGACCTCAGATATAAATATTAAAAAAATGGGGGCTTCTCCCTGCACCTCCAATAGTTCTTCTGTACCCCCAAAAAAGACTGTTATGCCCTTATTTACTACGGGTGAGAGAGTGGGTGAAAGTGGGTGGAACACAATAAATTTCATTTACTGCGTCGCCAACGTCCTGCACCCCCAAAACGTTATTTCTTCTACTCGCGTTTCGTTTGTTCTCCATCCCAGTATCGGTTTTCATTTAAAATTTTGCTCTCATTCTCTGTGGTCCGTGGTCCCTGAGAGTTTTAATTTTTTTGTCCTTCATTCGTTCATTCTCTCTGGTGGTGGTAGTCCCTCTTGGTTTGTATCACTTTCATTTATTTTTTTTAAAGAATGTTACACCAATTACTCTCAGTGTCTTAACTTTTTGTGGTTATTGTGATCGAATGTTGTGTTTAGGATTGTGAGTAACTGCGCTATCTTCTCTCCAAGTGCTAGTTCCCATCCAGGTTAACCTTCACCTTCAAGCTTAAGTTTTTTTCTGTTTGCATGTGAAACGGAATTTGTTTTCCGTTGGATAAACTATATAACGAAATCTTTTATGAAACGGATTGTGGAATGCGTTTCAAACTTTTACCAAACGGAATACAAAAGCCGTTTTACGAAAAAATCAAAATGTATGGGAAACGGATTACAGAATCCGTTTCATAACACTTTGAAACGGATTCTGTAATCCGTTTCAAAAAAAAATTGCAAATTTTTTTACGAAACAGATTACAGAATCCGTTTCATAACACTATGAAACGGATTCTGTAATCCGTTTCGTAAAAAAATTTGCAATTTTTTTTGAAACGGAATACAGATTCCGTTTCATAACACTGTGAAACGGATTCTGTAATCCGTTTCAGAAAAAAATTGCAATGTCTCCATCAAGCTCGAACATCAATTTCTCCATCATCATGCATCCTGAATAAAGTATTTGATGATTGAAAAGAAAAGATTGATTAGAAAAATAAGGTTTCACAAACAACTATGCATGTCTCAACAACAAAGAGAATAAACCGCATTAAAGAAATGCTTTCAACAAAGCAGATGAATTCACACCCTTCAGACAAATGTGTGGTGGCAGATTGGTTTCTACACAACAGGGGCTCCACAAACACAAGAAAATAAAAAATGTCACCATTCATAGGTGTGAATGGTGGTGCATTGCATTTGTGAACAGAGAGCAAATACATGGAATTGTAAGCCACAAAAAGTTATATCCTACTTTATAAAAGATTTAGAGAATAGCTATCATCAGATATAATTAAAAAGGGGTACAAGATATCACTATAATTTCTTATTTTTAATTGAAGTGACATAGATGTATAAGATATCAAACTAGCTCCATCAAATAAATAATGGAACATAATATGATAAAAAAACTTGCGTTGAGCACATAAACTGACCACCTATTAATTGATGCCAGGGATTTCTGACCACCCAAAGTAATAAGTGTATTAACTGCGACATAAGTTGTGGCAATATGAGGCATCCGTAGAGAACATTCCAAGGATATAAATAATTCATTACTCTTCTCCAACACTAAAGAATAGAAGTAGAACCTAAACCTAAACTCCCTTTGTAATGTTCTCTTTACCTTTGCAAAAGCACAAAAATTATACTAT
>Ga0214542_1007787_pt1 | contig 18320 bp, 8 predicted proteins | sample CNSS1metaG_FD_160096 | JGI IMG/M metagenome (GOLD analysis project Ga0214542, IMG submission 160096) | Root nodule microbial communities from cowpea collected in UCLA plant growth center, Los Angeles, California, USA - CNSS1 | ecosystem: Host-associated > Plants > Roots > Nodule | place: USA...
TCCATGGCCCCTGTTAGTGGGTGTCCATGGTGGTGCCCCATCTATATAATTTGGTAAGGATTCAAGGTAAGGATTGCATCCTGACACTCTAAGGAGTCAGTTAGTCTCACTTAGAGCGGACTGACTCTTGTGGTGAGAGTAGCAAGAGGCCTGAAATTCATTAAGGGCTAACCTTGTGTGTGGGGAACTGATTCATTGTAACACTTGTAACACATAGCTCGGGGGTGAGCAGAGGTATCCATCACAAGTGCAAGCGTCCGCTGAATCCGACCAGATTATATGTAATCCGGATGAGTCGAGTCGAGTCTTAGTGTATTGATTGAAAGGTCACAACATGCTTGGATGATGTATGTATATTGGATTGTGATGGTATATCTGAATGCATGATAAAACTACTTTTGGCTCTAGCTTACCCTTCTGTTTTGTTGTGTGTTCTGCTGTGTGGTTCTCTCTTTTGCGATGATCATCAACTTGTTGATGTGAGCAGATGTGAGGAACACCCGTGGCCAACAGGGAGGTGATGGTTCCGCTGCTTAGTTGACTGGACTTGGGCTTTTCTTTTTATGTCTTTTGCTAGGGCTATCGCCCATGTATTATTTGATATGTACTGTGTTTCTGGTTACTTTAGACCTCGTACTTTGTCTTGTTGTGTGACGTGTCATTGAAGTAAGTTTATTTATTTAAATGGGACATTACATATTCTACATGATAAAAATAAACAACAAATAAAAATAAAAAAGTTTCAAATATGTGTCTTAGAAATTATTTGAGAGATTATTGAATAAAATCACACAAAGGAAAACAAATATATAATTACAAGTATGATAAAATGAAAAATACCTTAGAGATCTAAGAAAACTTTTCAAAATCAACATAGTCAATGGCTGAGAAATAACGAAATTTATTTTAGCAAAACCAAAAAAAAATTCAAATGAAACAAAAATTAATAATAATAAAGTAAAGAAGATAAATTTTTTATATTACCTAGTAAATGAAAGGTTTATGCTATTAAACACTTGAATTGAAAGTGTTTAACATTTTCATGTGAAAGAAAAATATACAATAAATAAAAATATTAAAAAATATTAGAAGTATTCAAATGTGAGACATAAAAAATATTTAATTGACATACATCAATTCAACATAATTGGATAAATGTTATGATAATATAAAAAATATATTGGAGATTCAAAATAATTTCATGAAAAACAAACAATTAGGAGAATTAAAAAAACAAAAAGTGTGTAGTAATATATATATATATATATATATATATATATAATTTTACTAAATTGACTATGAATATTTTAATAATTTGAACGAGGAAGGGGATATGGCGGGGACGAGTATTATGGCGGGTATAGGACGGAGACAGGGCAAATATGTACATATTCATACTCGATTGAAAAAGTTGGGGATTCCTCGTACCCATACTCAGTCAATGTGAGAATTTTCCGTCAAAACAGGGATGTGTTCGGACAATACCCACATAGACGGATTTATTTGTCATATCTAATTATGTCAAATATTATTGTCTTGATATATTATTATTTTTAGATTCTTATATATTGTATATATAATAAATTTTATAAATATCTTGGAAAAACGGTTGTTTGGTTTAATTAATTTCATTTCCTAGAATTTGTGTCGTCATTTTAAAATCATGCTTCTTGACCTGATTTTAATAATTCCAATTCATTCTCCCAAAGTCCTTGAACTTCTTTCTTCTCCTCTTTGCTTGTTAACGAGGTATTCTCAATGGTATGGGGAAGAAATATAAGAGGAGAGTTTACAACCACCCATCTCCAAAAGGATGTATTAATTCATCTTTATTTCCTATTTTTGTTATATTTTTTTTTTTTTACTCCAAAAGATCGCAATTTGTTTCAATCTTCAGTACCCGTTATTTATTTATTTTTTATTTATTATTTTTTAATGTTTAATGTTTATTGTATATTATATTTATTGTATTTTGTAAAATACATTTTATATTCAAATTTAACTTAATTTCATTGCATTGAATTGGATGTAATATAATTTATCTATTTATTTTAATTATTTAATAGTAGTGTTTCTTAAGAATATAATACTATATTAAGCTATAGACAAAAAAAAATACAATTTTAGTATCGAAAAATCTCTGTCAGCTTAACAACATATAGATAAATAGATTATTTTAAATGTGTATTGTATCACATTACTTACTTTCTTCGTTCTCATTGTAAAAACACCTCGTAATCATGTAAAATTCACACTCCAATTCACATTAAATATATTTTTATATAATATTTTTAAGGTCTGTTTATTATTTTTCTATTAGGTAACGTGGTTGTCATCATCGTCATCGTGCAAAGTTTTATGTCCTCCCCAAAAGTTCTTCTTCACCTTTTGGAGCTCAATTTAATGGAGGTACAATAGGGGATCAAACAGAGGGTGGTAACACAACCACATTTTTCTTCTCTCATTTTCCAATGAGCTATGGAGAGTATGATATGTGGAAATATTTCGTCATTGGGAGGCAGCTTCAGAGGTTTTCATAGCTTGGAGGTTGGACATAATTCCACTGGTGGATAATACATCACAGTCCAAATCATCAACAAAATATAAATCCCTAAACCTATTCTAATGAAACCAGTGTTCCAAAACAGGAGACAAGTGATCCAAACAAGAATCGGGCGTATCTGGAAGCAAGAATGGAATCACCAGTGAAGTCGTGATGAAGTGCGATGGCCCTTAGCAACCGGGGTGAAGGCGGCTGGGACTTGCCCCTCGTGTGAGAGGTGTGGGATTATAGCAATATCCCCAACGAGGAAAGCCAACCAATAGTAATAAAAAGGTATAATTAGTCGCAACGTACACAGTTTCGTCCCAATGTGTCTAAATGGTACCCGCTTTTAACTTTGCATCTACTTAGTACCCAAATTAGTTAATTTGCATCAATGTGGTCCACCCCGTTAAGTTTTCAGAAACGCCGTTAACAGATCAGTGATGTGACATTGCAGAACGGATACGTGTCAATGAAAATAATTGTACAGTGGCAATTTGTGGATAACGTGTCATGCCCTATTTGAATTGATTGTCCCCATTTAAAAAGCCCTAATTTCTCATTCCCATCTTCATCTTCTTCTTCATTTTTTCGTCGGGAAGCTGATTTGTTGCAGGGGTAAGGTGGCGAGTGAAGTGGGAAATGTCACATGGTTTTAGTCATTCGTGGTCGTCTTGTTCGTGTGGGTCACATAACCACAGCGTTTCTTCTCCTAGTTCTGTATCTGGGTCGTGGGTGGAATACCACATTTCCTTCACATTGGCATAACTCATCTCCTTCAGAATACCCAAAACACCATTAAATTAAACCACGCACAACATTCAACCACTAACCCTAAACTCCAACAACAAATAATGCAATCAACGACAAAAACAAATGGTTTGCACCTACAATCCCAAATAGCTGCCAATTTGATGTCAATTACACCTTCAATTTTGTCCACAACGCATGAAATGACCCAAATTTCGTAAACCCTAACTCTAGAAAACCCCTATTCTATTTTGTTCCCAATTCGTGCCTTTTTTTTCTTTTCAATTTCCTCTTACGTTGCACTGTTCCACATCGCACACTACTCTCGTGCCACGTCATAACATTTTTTTCTCACTTAACTGGTCAACTCAATCAAACGTTATCTTATTTAACGGAGTTAACGAAAAGGGACCACATTGATGCAAATTAACTAATTTGGGTACTAAGTAGATGCAAAGTTAAAAGCGAGTACCATTTAGACACATTGGGACGAAACTGGGTACCTTGCGACTAATTATACCTAATAAAAAAGAAAGAAAGTGTAGAGATTTTTTTGTGCGTCTTGCATCAGAGAGATTTTGTGTTTATATAAATACCTTGTATACCACTAAAATCATAGTCTTCAATTATAATGAAATATATGAGAAATGAATTGGTTCCGATGAAACATATTATAGAAATTAAATTGTTGCATAATATACATGATATTGATTATAAATTTAAAAAAATATTGCTTGTAATTATTAGAATTATATATTGTTTGGTACATGAACACCCTGATGCAAGTAAATCAAGTCATAACATAATATTCATATAATTGATTCTAATTATTACTATAAGGCCCACTTTTTATGTCATAATGTTTAGGGGCCTAACCTATTCTGTTGGACCTAAGGCTAGCCCATAAGGTGCCCCAAAACCCCACTTCTAGCCCTAACCCCCCTCATTCTGTTGTTTTTCCAGAAAATTGTTCCCCTTCTCCCTCTCACAGAGCTATGCTAGGGTTTGAGTCAGTTTCCCCTTCGAGCCAATCGGAAGCCTTCTCCAAGTAAGTCGAACATCCTTTTTCTTCCTTTTTCATCATGTGTGCGCCTGTACGGTACATGGTTTATCCTTATAACCCTATCTTTGTTCTTGTATGCGTTTTTCAACTCCTTAATTTGTTCCTGGAGCTGTAGTGCTCTTCCTTGGGGCCCTGTTGCTTTTGGATAGCTCTTATCAAGGTAAGGGAAGCTAGGGTTTTTGTGTTTTCTTTATATCTGCCTATTTTTAGCTTTGTTTCGCGTTTATGATTCTTGTGTGTTGTTGTGGTTGCCTGGAATAATGGTAAATGTTGTTTGGTTTCGAGTGCTTGGTTGTTGCATGCGTGAACAGAGGTGAGAACTAATATTCTCGCCCAAGCGAGCATGTCTCGCCTAGGCGAGACTAGCAGAAGCCCGCCCAGGTTTCTGGCTGAACTGTCGCTCAGGCGACAAGCCTTCGTTTTGAGCGATGAGTAATCTCATCGTAGAAGCCACTGTTCCACTGCTCGAGCTCTCGCCTAGGCGAAAAGGGCTCGCCTGAGCGATGACTTCTAGCCTGAGTGTGACTGGGGCACGTTTCGTGTTGTAGTTTTGATTTGTTCCCTGATGTGGTTGCTTGCCTGTCTGATAGCGTGTTTTACCACAAATGCATGAAGTATGATGCCATGTATGTTGTATGAGATTAAATGAGAATGAGATTTTTTTATGTAGAGTATGAAATGGAAAACATGAATTGTTGGTTGGTTGGTTGGATATTGGCATGAGACTATTATGCTTGATAAATTTGTGGTTGGTTGGAGAGACATGGCTGTGGTATGATATTTGATGTAATTCCATGAAACTCTTGGTGAGATTTCTTGGTGGTGTCGTAGTGTATATAATTAGGTAATGATTCAAGTAAGGATTGCATTCTGAAATTCTAAGGGGTCAGTTAGTCTCACATAGAGTAGACTGACTCAAGTGGTGAGAGTAGTAGGAGGCACTAGTCTTTGATATGATAATGGCCTTAGATTTTTAAAGGCTAACCTTGTGTGTGGTAGGATGAAACTCATTGGCAATGGCTCTGTAGAGTAGTAGAGGCCACCACAAGTGCAAGCATCCAGTGAATCCAACTAATTATATGTATCCGGATAAATTGAGTCTTAGAGTCTTGTTGTTTGTTATCACATGATTGGACGTGTTCTTGGTTTTAAATTGCATGCTTAATTGTATGATAAAGATCTTTTTATTCTAGCTTACCCTCTCTACTTATGTATGTCTTCTTGTATGGTTTTTCCTTTTTACAATGATCACCAATTCCTTGCTGTAAGCAGATGTGGGAACCCCTGATGATCATAGTGACGATGGGAACGTTGCAACTTAGTTGATCCTGAGTGGAATTTGGGCTCATTGTTGAGCTCACGTTTTGAAGAAACTTTGTTGTTTTGTAATCTCTTGCTCTATGAGTAAGCTTTTGGGCAACTGTTGAACTTTTAACTTTGTTCATGGCATCGTGGTGTGCCTAGTCTTTTCTTCTAGTATATTCATGGATAATTGTAATGGTTGATACATATATACTTCTTGATGTTGCTCTTTCATATTATATTATATGTGATGTTTCGTTTATAGGATTTATTCTCTATTAAATGGGATGTTACAATTACCAAGAATATTTGTTTCTAATTATTAAAATTGTACCCTTCTCTAAAAATATTATTATCGGGAATATTTGCTTCTAATTATTAAAATCTTACATTTCTGTAAAAACAAAGATTTCAAAAATATCTTTTCGCGACATGTCCTATGGGGTGTAAAAATCAAAGAGTGGGGTGAAGATATGTATAAAAGTTTTGGGTCATTGTGCTTATGAAAAAAGTTGTGAAAGAATAAAAATAAGATGGATTCTCTGTTCTTTTATTATTATTATTATTATTATTTACTAAAATCTAAAGTTTGAAAATCTAAATAATAATTATTACACATTTTTTTCCTTTTTATTTCCTTTTCTCTTTTTTTTTCTATCATTGATTATAACATTTTTTTTAGAACAAATTTATTTGTCTGGACGAAATTGAGTGTTGACATAAATAACTATGAGGCATATTATTAGAAAAAGAGGTAGGCTTTGTTAAACCAAGATGGGGGATTGGTTTTGAAACTTTTCTAAAATAAGGTTAACCATTTCAAAATTTTTTCTTTGATTTCAAAAACCCAAAATGCATTTTTCTTGAAATCTAATTAATACAAGAATTATAAGAGCAATAAACAAAGATAGAAATAGAGGAAAACACACATAAATTTATATCAGATAACTAGTGATCCTACGTCCACCCTCAATTTTTTCTTAAGAAAAACTTGTTTCAATATCAACACAAGGATTTCTACAAAACAATACAACAATTACAAGACTTTAGAGGATATTAGTCTCACTCTTACACTGAATATCGAAAAGGATCTTTGTTCTATCCACTCTTGACTCATCTCAAGAAGATTTTGGACTTCTCCACTCTTTAGCTATTCAAGATGTCTAACCTTATCAAAACTATAACTAACAACCCAAACACATTGCTTAAACACTCAGTAGTTTATAAGACAACCACAAACCTAGAAACAATTCCAGAAAACTCAAATAAAAAATAGTTACCATATTAGAAACACTTTGAACTCTTGTCACAATACAACACAACCTTTTGGAATTCTTTAAATGTTTGAGAGCACTTGATGATTATATTTTGATCTCAAAAAGCGTTTTGTATAATTTATGTGATTGCAAAACTTTTTACAAAAAATTGAGATTGATACTCTTTTATGAAGATTTTAGAAACGCACTACAAAAACAAATACTGATGTTTATAATGGATTCTAACACTTACAAACATTCCTAAGTTTGTATGCCCATTTTGGTTTGTAAGAAGTGTTTTAAGTTGTTATATACATTACTAGAAAAACGCTCTATACTTGCATATTTTTTTTATAAATTTTTTTTGGTAGGAAATTGATGCATATTTTGTTTAGAAAACTTTTTGGCAGGAAATTCATTTGACTTTTCATACAGAATATAATTAGCAGAAAAATATTTACAGATTTTATGACAAAATTTTTTTTCACATGAACTACATGCAAATTTTCTTATGAAAATTATCCAAAAAAAATATATTGTAATTACTTGCCAATTACTTACGTGTATGTTTATGATATATTTTTTCTTACGGAAAAGATTCTGCAGCAACATTATTGTTAGAAAAATTTGTATTTCCTACCACTTCTTTTAGGTTTTTTATTAAAGAAAACACTTGCAAATTTATTTGTAAGAAATTTTTGTCAACTTTTTTACCAATTATTTTAAGCATAAAATTCCTGCTAAATTTACCACAAATTTATTGATTATTTGTAAATTTATTTGTGAATCATAATTTGTAAAAAAACATTTGTCAATATTTTTACCAATTGTTTTGGCATGAAGTTCTTCCCAATTTTACTATAATTTTATTTTTTATTTGATTTTTTTATTCTTTATAAATTATGTAAATTTTCTTGTAAAAATAATCAACAAATTTATTTTAGTAAATTATTTTGAAAATGTTGTCGAATTAAAAAAAAACAGCTATAATCGTTTTCTATTCTTATTATTTAATTTTTCTTCTCTCAATTAAAATCAAATTTTCTGTGTAATTTATCTATTCGAAATCATTCTGTTTTATTCTTTCTTATTCAAGGGTTCCATTTTCCTTTTAAGAATTGATATACGCTATTTTCCTCCTCATAATTTGTAGGATATTGTTCTTCCACTCAAAATTTCTCGCATTGCCATTTTCGCGGTTCGCAATTTCACAATCTCCTCTGGCTTGACCACCGCATACCAGCCATTGTCGTTTCTTTGTCACAACATCTTCAACAACATCGTCTCCAATGGGGATGTCAACGAGGCGGGTAGGGTACGGGTAGTAGTTCTCTCGTACCCTACCCGTTGGATAAATATTCGCCCCGTACTCGTATCCATATCCGTCGGGTATCCATTATGCGGGTACCCGCCTATTGTGTTCATATCCGCGGGTATCCACGAGTACCCGCAAATATTTATAAAAATATAAAAAAAACAAATATTTAACTAAAATTGGTGCTTGGATCAACAAGCTTATTTTCTCCAATTGATTCCTAAAAAAACAAACAAATAAAAAATCACTAACAAATTATATTGTAGTTTATTTTTGAATGAAATATTAAAGAAATTACTAACTTCATCAATGTCCACATCTTGCAACATTGTATAAAGTTTCATGTTGTCCAATTTTAATTTGGAAGAGCCTTAAAACATAAGAAGTTCATTAAAAATATCTAACAATTACTTAATTAAAATATCTAAGTAAAAGTGGTAATTTCATTACCTTCCATGTTGGTCCATAATCAGTCTTGGAGACACATCAATGCCTCCACAGTATTTGGAAGTAATATACTCTGATGTGGGACAAGAATCCGACCACCATTACTAAATGATGACTCAAAATGTTTTTTACTTATATATATATATATATATATATATATGAGGGTATTTTTGTGAATTAAAGTTTAGCGGGTACGGGTATCCACGGGTACAAATACTATGATACCCGTACCCGCCCCGTTAACATGCGGGTATCAAAAATATCCGTACCACGGATAGCGGGTTTCCATTTTTAATATACATTTCCTACTCGTTGCGGGTTTTATCTGCGGATACCTGCGGGTACGGATTTTTTTGACATCCCTAGTCTCCAACCACCAATTTTCCACCTTCATCGCCATATATGCCTCTAGCACCGGTGGCAGCGACGACCTCCCTATCTTGTTTAGGTTAGGGTTTTATAAACTTCTAATTTTAGTTTCCCTTTCCCGGTGGAGTGGTCGGTTTACATTTTTGGTTTACAATTTTTAAGCCTCTCGCACATAATCCTTTCCATTTTCATTTTCATTTGAAATATTTCTAATCTAAGTCTCTCATCAGATGGTCCAACACTCTATGTTTCGCCTCGAGGACGAGTTTCACACGCTTATGGAGTGCGGGGACGAGTCGTTCGGGCTCACTAGGAGTTATCGCTACGATGAGTCATCAAAGAACACGCCTTTTGAGTCATAAGCTAAAACTGAAACTGAAAGACGTGAACAATTGGTGAAACTGAAACAATCTAATAATATTTAAACTATGTAATATAAGGTTGAAAAGTTAAGTTATAACGAGTGTCATTTTTTTCCTTAGCTGCTTTATTAGACACTTGTTAATATTTACTCTTGTCCTGATTTCAGTTTAGTAATTGTCATCTCAATTGTTTCTTTCAAATTAATCTTGCTAATTAAACTCTATAGCTATCATTTTCTTTCTTTCTTTCTTGTCATTTGACATTTTGACTTGCAGCTTCTTTGATTCCTATTTATTGAATTGCACCGAATCTGGCAACTCCGCTGCTGCCGAAGAGTCTCAGGTCAACATTCACCTCGCCATCAACGATAGGCTTAAGGTATCGATCATAATTTCTATTCTTATGAGTCAACAAAGTAAACTTCTATTCTATTTTCTGGTGCTAAACAGGATGCTATTTGGATCTAGTTTCTTTTGAACAAAGCACAAAATATTTGTGTGTCCTGTTATCACTGGAGCACCAGACAAAGGTCTCTGTTTCTCTGAATTGTATGTTTAGTTTATAGTACTTTAGGGTTATTTTCTATCTGTTTTTCTCCTCTTCGGTATAGTTAGAGTTGCTTGACACTGTGACTTTTGCTTATATCTGTTGATTTTCAGGGTTTACAATAGGATTTGGGCGTCAAGCAACAATGGTAGCATATATAAATATTGGCAGTTACTGCTTGGCTGGAAACCTCTTGGAATTCTCATAGGTTGGTTGTTTTCTTCGAATATTATTGTAAGTCTACCATGTCCCACTCTACTGTAGTGCAGGCACTTAAATGTTCCAATCCACTATTACATAAATTAAAATAAAGCTTCTAATGATTTAAGTAGTGATGCTAATTCAGCAGTTTATTGATGCAAATAACAACATAGTGTTTTTCTTGCTAGTTAAATGAATTTTTCTTTCTTAAAATTTATTAACTTGCCAAATGTCTTGTCAAATCTATTAATTTTATATTTAACTGCTCCTTGGATGTGCTTTCAAATATCTTGTTACATTTGATGTTAGCTTGTAGTTCTCAATTTCATATTTTTTCTTTAGACATGCTTAGGCTCTATACACTACTAAAAAATCACTCATCACATATAGGCTTTTGTCAAGCTAAGAATGGAAATGTCTACAGATCGAGAATGGATGTATAACAGGCTTCTTCCTAGTTGAGAGGCATACACAAATGAGTTTTTAAGTGGCTTTGAAGAGTTTATGGCTTTTGCTTGTCGACAACCAAATTTGAGTGAAGGAAAAATATGATGTCCATGCAAGGAATCTAAAAATAACAACAAATCGGGGATCAATTGAAATAAGTTTCATACAATGTAAAAGGTGAAAAAAAATACACGAGGGCATGCTTCATGCACAGATTCATATCTAATCATACATACATCACTCATTTTTGTGAAAAGAAAAAATTAACTCATACATACTTTCATCATGCATTCATACATTAATTCATACATCAAAGTTTCAACTTTGTTCATGTAAAAAAAAAATCATAACATGTGCATCATACACTAATACTGTAAGTGTTCAAAAAGAAAATCCATAAGTCATGCCAACATTATCATTCACCATGCATGCTCGAAATAAACATAACAGCAATATCACACATCATAATCAATGTTAAAAAAAAATAATACATGTGTCAGCATTTTTATGCACATATAATGTAAATGTTAAAAAAGAAGTCATAATAAGCATCAACATACTCATGCATCCATAAAAAAGAAAATTCATACAAGGTGTTAGCATCTGCATGCATTCATACACATGACATCAATTGTCAAACAAAAACTATTCAAATATGTGTTAGAAAAATTAGGTTCTCTATAGTATTTGGTTAAAAAAGGAAAAAAGTCACATACATGCCAACCTATTTATGCATATATCATATTAGCATATTCATGTATATATCATATCAACATATTCATGCACATATCATATTAGCATATTCATGCACATATCATATTATGTTAGCATATTCATGCATGCACAATCATATAAATGCTCAAAAAGAAAAACCCATAACATATGTCTTAATAATCATGCATCATAGTTCTTTTTTATGAAATGATTTTTTTTGTCACTTTTGTGAATCAAAACCATCTTCATTTATATGAGTGGTTGTCGAATCTCTTTTTTTCAAAAAAAATGAAAAAATAATAATATATCTAATTATAATCATCATGGTTCTCCTGTGTCAGTCAAGGTTTCCACACCTTGCCAAGGTTTCCACACCTTGCTTCTATGTAAGTCAAGGTTTCTACACCTTACCAAGGTTTCTACCCCTTATTTCTATATGAGTCAAGGTTTCCACAGCTTGCCAAAGTTTCCACACCTTATTTTTATGTGAGTCTAGGTTTCCACACCTTGCCAAGGTTCCTACACCTTGTTTCTATATAAGTCAAGGTTTCCACACCTTGCCAAAGTTCCCACACCTTGTTTCTATGTAAGTCAAGGTTTCCACACCTTGCCAAGGTTCCCACACCTTGTAGCTACGTTAGTCAAGGTTTCTACACCTTGTTAATAAGTCAGTCAAGCTTTCCACACCTTGCCAATGTTTCTACACATTATTTCTATGTTAGTCAAAGTTTTCACACATTGCCATCGTTTTTTACACTTTTATTTTACGTTAAACAAGGTTCCCACACCAATTCATCTGAGTCATCTATTTTGCTTCATGTATATAACCTGGGTAACGTTTTGGGTTTCATATTATACACTTATCACATGATTTGTCAAGAAAAAATATGAATCTCTTTCTTTCATGCATTCACAAAATTCAATTTGACTTTCACATGTAAATTTCATATTAGGACCTTCTTTATCGAATGGTTACAAACTTTCATTTCAATATCGACCCTCTGTGAGGCAATGGTCGAGTTCATGTTTTCTTTTGGTACATCGGCCCTGTGCGAGGCAATGGTCGAGTTCAGGTTTTCTTTTGGTATATCGGCCCTCTACGAGGCAATGGTCGAGTTCATGTTTTCTTTTGGTATATCGGCCCTCTACGAGGCAATGGTTGAGTTCAAGTTTTCTTTTGGTATATCGGCTCTCTACGAGGCAATGGTCGAGTTCAAGTTTTCTTTTGGTACATCGGTCCTCTGCAAGGTAATGGTTGAGTTCAGGTTTCCTTTTGGTACATCGGCCCTCTGCAAGACAATGGTCGAGTTCAGGTTTTCTTTTGGTATATCGGCCCTCTACGAGGCAATGGTCGAGTTCAGGTTTTTTTTTGGTATATCGGCCCTCTGCGAGGCAGTGGTCGAGTTCAGGTTTTCTTTTGGTACATCAGTCCTCTGCGAGGCAATGGTCGAGTTCAGGTTTTCTTTTGGTACATCGGTCCTCTGCGAGGCAATGGTCGAGTTCAGGTTTTCTTTTGGTATATCGGCCCGCTGTGAGGCAATGGTCAAGTTTAGGTTTTCTTTTGGCATATTGGCCCTCTACGAGGCAATGGTCGAGTTTAGGTTTTCTTTTGATATATCGGTCCTCCACGAGGCAATGGTCAAGTTCAGATTTTCTTTTGGTACATTGAGACCTTCTGCGAGGCAATGGTCATCAATCTCTTTAAATCAAGACCCTCTGCGAGACAATGGTCATTGATTTCTTATATCACATCGGGACCCTCTACATGGTAATGGTCATTGAGTTCCTCTCTTTCAGATATATTACCCTATCCTTGGGAGTGGTCATGTCTATCTTTAAGTATGTTTGACTATTTTTCTCTTTTGTTCTTTTATATTTCATATTTGAAACCCGAACGAAATTAGGATTTTATATTTACTTATCTTTTACTATGATAATATGAAAATTTCACTTTCTTATTATCTAGTCAAATCTAAGTAAAGAAGGGCAGCTGTCAACACTCAATTTCGTCCGGGTAAATGCATTTGTTTTGTTAAAATAATAATAATAATAATATAATAATAATAATAATAACATATATATAAAATAAAATAAAATAAAACAAAAAATATGTTTTTAATTGATGGTAGTTTTTTTTTAATTTTAATTATACCATGACAAAAAAAAGAAGAGGAAGAATCTAATTTGTTATCACATCTTTTCATGAACCCAAATGTTTTGTACATACTTTCACCCCACTGTTTGCTATTTACACTCCATACATGACATGTTAGAAAATGACATTTTATAATCTCTATTTTTTAGAGAAGGGTATAATATTAGGAGCTTTTTTCTTCATAATAACTCGAATAAATATCTTGAATTTGTGCTTACGGGATGTGTCTCATTCAGAGAAGGTATTATTTAATAATTAAAATCAAATATTCCCGATAATAATGTTTTGTAGAGAAGGGTGCAATTTTAATAATTAGAAGAAAATATTCTTGGCAATGATTAAAATCAATTATATTAATAATATGTTATGATTTGATTAGGATCTTCATGTACCTAAAAATATATGATTCTAGTAATTACAGGTAATATTTTGTTAATAATTACAATCAATACATTGTATATTATGCGCCGATTTAAGTTCTATAATATCTTTCATCATGACCAATTCCTTCCTCATATATTTTATTATAATTAAAGACTAGGATTTCAATGGTACCCCAAGGTGCCTATATAAGCACAAAACTTCTCCAATGCAAGACAAAGAAAAAAATTTGAAAAACCTCTATTCTTTTTTATTACCAGAGCACACACGTAAAAAGGGGGTCACCTTACTATCCTTTAAGTCAGTTTTGCTCTATTCATGACCTTAAAAGGTAAATTCTCTTTGCTCCTAATGTTATTCATCTACTGCTTAGACTCTTTTATAATATCATATCAAATGTATGATCGATTGACCTGTTGGTTGTATGATTAAATGTGTTTAGGGTTTGAACGTTAGGTGATTTTGGGTTTGAGTTCGTCATTGATATGCTAAACCTTTCTCTTCCCATTCATTTGGGATGCAATTATCTTGGTAATTAGAAAGTTTTTTTTTCATAAGCTTTAATTCTCTTTAAAAAAAATAATAAATAAATAAATAAAAATTATTATTTCTTTTATATAAGTATTGAATACCATGTCAAGTCTCGGACTTACTTGATAATCAAAACACTCATTCATAAGCTTTTAATTCTTTTAAAAAAAATTATGATAAAAAATAAAAATTATAATTTTTTTTAATATCATGTCAAGTCTCGAATTTGCTTGATAACTAAATCTTTTATCATGTGGAATCTCGGATTCTGTTGACATTAATAATATATATATATATATATATAAATCTAAAATTTAGAAAATAATAATAATATCAAACAACATTTCTTATAAAGAACTACGTTATCCCTGATTTTCCAATGGAAATACGTAGGAACGAGGTATAATCCTCGTCGGATCCGAAAAATAAAAAATAGTTTTGTTTTTAATCTTTACTATTTTGTATGTGTTTTCATTTTGTTTGATTTTTGGGGAACAACAAATATTTTAAAACATCAAATTCTATCTTGCACACTTAATTAAAGAAGGACTGTCCTAAAACGGGCGTTGTGGGGTGCTAAAACCTTCCCCACACGTAATCGACTCTCGAATCCAAATTTGGTTTCAAAGACTATTCTTTGTCACAACCGAAATCGCGGTGAGACGACGAAAATAATTTAAAAAAAATAGAGGAATCGCCACCATAGTTTATTATGGAAAACTATAGAAAAATCTTAAAAAAGAATGGTCGTTGAAACCAAATTTGGGTTCAGAAGTCAGTTATGTATGAGGAAGGTATTAACACCCCACAACGCCCGTCTTAAGACGATACCCTCTTTATTTAAGTGTGCAAGATAGAATTTAATGTTTAAAATATTCGTTGTTTCTCAAAAAATCAAACAAAATAAAAAACACATACAAAAATAATAAAGATTAAAAACAAAATTGTTTTTTTTTTGGTCCGACGAGGATTGTACATAGCTCCTACGTATTTCCATTTGGAAAATCAGGGATAACGTAGTTTTTTATACAAATATTTGTTGTTTGATATTTTTTTTATAATTTTAGATATATATATATATATATTTCATTAATATCAAGAGAACCCGAGATTCTACATGATAAAATATTTAGTTATCAAACAAATCCCAGACTTGACATGATATTAAAAATAATTTTATAATTTTTATTTTTTATTATTATTATATTTTTTTAAGAAAAAAGAATTAAAAGTCTATGAGGAGTGTTTTGATTACCAAGCAAGTCCGAGACTTGACATGGTATGCAATACTTATATCAAAGAAATAATATAATTATTTATTTATTATTTTCTTTTAGAGAGAATTAAAGCCTATGAAAAAAACATTTTTAATTACCAAGTTAATGACATTCCAAATAAAAGTAGAGAGAAGGATTGAGCATGTCAATGTCAAACCCAAACCCAAAAATATTGCTCTTAATATTATATCCTTTGCTAAAAACAGAAATTATAAAATGTCATTTTCTGACATGTCATGTGAAGAATGTAAATAGCAAACACTGGGGTGAAAATATGTATAAAACATTTGAGCTCATGAAATGAAGAAGATGTGATAATTAAAGACAAATTAGATTCTTCCTTCTTTTTTTCGTTTTTTTTTCGTTTTTTTTTTTCATTTTAGAATTAAAGTTAAAATCCTAACATATTTTATTTTATTTTTTATTTACTTATTTATTTATTATTATTTTTTTAACAAAATAAATGCATTCACCCGGACGAATTTGGGTGTTGACAACTTTTTTTATTCAATAGTAAAGTTATATTACGAAAATCACGAAAAACCAGTAAAGTTATATTACTGGTACAGCGCCTGGCGGTTGCAACCCCACCGCCAGGCGATAGTGAGGAAACAGTGGGGTAATGGTACAGGAGGCGTCCGGCAGCAAGAAGATTCGGCCAGGCGACACCGAGAAAATACGTGACTTATGCATCAGCGTCCGCCTGGCGGCAAAGGGGGGCGGTGGTGGCAAAATTTGATGGTTCTTGAGGCACTTAGCGCCTGGCGGCACGTGTCCTCCGCCAGGCGGTCTGGGAGCTGGCAGCGCCTGGCGGCACGTGTCCCCCGCCAGGCGATTTATACTGCTGCAACTTTGAGTTTTATTTATGAATTTGTGATCTACAGTGCGTCTAGTGACACTTTAAGGGTGAGATTGCTGGTGTTCCTTGAGTTGTGGCTCGGGATAGGAGTTAAGCACGTGGTATTCCTTGAGTTGTGGCTCGGAATAGCATCTCTTGAGTTGTGGCTCGGGATGGCGGATGGACACGAGGAACCCTTGAGTTGTGGCTCGGGTTGGCGAGTGTTGCCGGTGTGAGTGTGCTGGTTGTGGCCAGTATGGATGGGTCCAGATGGATTGCCCTCCTCAGTTGTTGGCTGACGAGTTTGGTAGTCTTGGGACGATACAGACTATGTTCGTATATGGGAACTCTACCTGGCATTGCGGTGTATGATCCGTAGCATGTTTTTCCGCACGTGCTCTATCGGTTGTGGCCGATAGGTATGGCAGCAAGTCACCTTGAAGTAATCCTCAGACGTTGTAGAACACAAATAATCTGATTGGGGGCCAGATGGTAGGAATTAAAGAACTGGGTAATGTGGTATGTTTATGTTATGTACGCTATCTTGTGTTGATATGCTAATGTTTTTGCAACTGTATTCATGTGATTTAATTGTTAAGCTCACCCTATCTGCGTGTGTGTGGCGATGATCGTGTACGCGGTACACGGGAGCAGATTCTATTGATGCAGGTGGCTCAGGTGACGCTTAGCCGCGGAGAGGGGTTAGATGTGGGGAAAATGCTTATGTTCCTTTATTGCCTTTGAAAAAAAGTTGTAAACCCTTATGGGTAATTTTATGACGTATTGTTTTGGTATTCCTAGACTTTATTTGATGGTTTAATAAAGTTTTTAAATTTTCCCGCCGTTTTGGGAAAATGAAGTTTTATTAAAAGCACATAGTTTTAATTTAATTCTTTTATTTATTTACAAATCAGTAATATCCTGGCGGGATGTTACAGTTTGGCCGATCGTTCGAGATCTTTTATCTTATTCATCCTCAGAGAAAAGTGAAGAACGAAAGAGTGAAGAAGGCGAAAGTGCAGAACGAGACAATGCAGAACGAGAGAATGCATAACGATAGAAATGAGACGAGACATGGTAAATGAAACGACTATGTGATTTTATAGGAAGTTCCCGAGCTCGGTTTCTCTGCTGTTCAAAGTCTCTGCTGGTACAATCAAAACAACATCGTTTACGACCGCTCGCAATGCAATTAGTCCCGAAAAATATTACTGGCCCTTAATAAAAATTAAAAAAGTGTTTTTAATTTTGACACAAATCCGAGATCGCGAGCATTACATCCGAGGGTCCCGAGGCGAAATTGGATATAAAATAAAAAATATGTTTTTAATTGATGGCAGTTTTTTTTTTTAATTTTAATTATGAATCTGTCGCAACCAAGATCGCGACGGGATGACGAAAATAATTTAAAAGGTACAGAGGAGTCACCACCATAATTTATTATGGAAAACTATAGAAAAATCTTAAAAAAGAATGGTCGTTGAAACCAAATTTGGGTTCGGAAGTCAGTTACGTATGGGGAAGGTATTAACACCCCACAACGTCCATCTTAAGACGATACCCTCTTTAGTTAAGTGTGCAAGATAGAATTTAATGTTTAAAATATCCGTTGTTTCCCAAAAAATCAAACAAAATAAAAAACACATACAAAAATAATAAAGATTAAAAACAAAATTGTTTTTTATTTTTTGGCGCGACGAGGATTGTACATCGCTCCTACGTATTTCCATTTGGAAAATCAGGGATAATGTACTTTTTTATACAAATATTTGTTGTTTGATATTATTATTTTTTTAAATTTTATTTTTATTTTTTTTTAT
>Ga0214542_1007793_pt1 | contig 18311 bp, 8 predicted proteins | sample CNSS1metaG_FD_160096 | JGI IMG/M metagenome (GOLD analysis project Ga0214542, IMG submission 160096) | Root nodule microbial communities from cowpea collected in UCLA plant growth center, Los Angeles, California, USA - CNSS1 | ecosystem: Host-associated > Plants > Roots > Nodule | place: USA...
TAAATAGTAAAATAAAAATATATATATATATATATATATATATATATATATATATATATATATATATATATATATATATATATATATATATATATATAATATTTACCAAGATCTAACTTTAAATGTTGCTTGAAGTCAAGGTTTCGTAGTTTGAAATCAAAGAAGAATAATGAAAATGATTCTAAGTACGTAAAAACAAGTGAAATTTATTGTAAACATATTAAAATTAAAAAATAAGAAAATGATAGAATTGACTATAATAAAAAATATGATTACAACTAATTTAAAGCAAGAATCAAAGGAATTATTTAAAGTCTATAATATTTGAATAATTGATTACATAGGCCTGGTTTCAAAAGAATACTAACATGACAATTTGGAATGTCCGATGAATAATTTGAAGTCTACATATTCATTATAGTGCTGGCCTATAAGGCAACTAACTTACAACCTATATATGATTGTAGGAGAGCATTTAGTCCTTAATGGAAAACATAAAGATTAGCTGTTATTCATATTGATTTTACATGTAATAAATAAGTATGGTTTATAAGCAAGTCATATGTTTACATCACTTAAGTATAGTCGATGTTATTAAAGTCTTTGTTCTTGTGGTACTAATTATTATCTATAAAACTTGTTTTTCTTATAAAAAATAATAAAAGTTATTCTGGTTTTATCTTAACTTTTATTTAACATTTAAATTAATAATTAATTAAAAATATTAAAAATAAACTAATTAACAATTACTAAACACTAAGTTAATAACAATGCTTGTAAATTTCTTTGTCGATATTAGTGGCTAATCTATTGATGAAGGAGGAGTGTCAATAATTTCGTTAACATGTGATGTGACATTAGAATGTTTTTTTTGATGTGTTGGACAATATTTCCTAAGAACCCCACCTTTGTTTTCGTTCCACCATTTTTCTGCTTGATTTTCGGTGAATCTTCGTCTACTGCATCCAAATAATTGAAAAAAAAAAACAGTACAAAAAAATGTTAAAGAAAAAAGACAAAAACATTTATCTCGGTGACAAAATAAAAATAAAAATAAAAACATCAATCATTATTTTCTTTTAGGGCAAATATGATCATTTACATTATTTAAACGGTGTCACCATGTTATGCCTAAACTAGCATCTTCTAGTAATTTAACTATATATGCAAGTTACCTTTAATATATAGTTCTATCGAAGGTGTACATCTTTTCAATATGGATTAGACTACTCTTTAAATTGTCTATTTAATTATATTTAATTTTTACTGGTAAAAAATTAATTAGAGAAAAGAGAAAATAATTGTCAAATAAATTACACAGTGAAATTAGATTAATAATTACTTATTAAATTTAATAGAGTAATTGTTCAATCCAGTTTATTCTACCATTTTCTTTTAAGCTAACAAAATACTTACATGTCTAAATTATTTTAAAAAAATAAAATAATACATAAAGGTGTAATAGAAAAATAGTAATAAATATACTTTTTAAAATCCTAGAACTATGAACAACTTCTTTCAGAACTGAAGCGATAAAAGTAATGAAGTAATTAATAACTGAAATAATTTTGAATTTTGACATGGTATAATAATCAAATGAAAACATTAATTAAAAAATGGAGTAAACATGGTCCATCCAAGGTAATAATCAAATCAAGGTTTCTCCATCTTAAATTTATTTTACTCATAAATATAAAAATATAAAAATAAAATTGTCAACTTATGTTGCAGGTTACGAATTGAAATCATATATATGGCAAAAGTTATACACAAGTAAATCTACAGTTAGGTGTATAATCACCTAATTGAATCTTGGAAAAATATTCCTATATTGAGATGCATATGCATATGAAATTGGGGAACTCTATTTAAAAATATATATTCCAAAACAAAACTGAAATAAAAATGGAAAGATATAACGTACCTGAATTTAACTCGTTTAAAAATTTTGGTACCATCAGGCTGTAACATGAGAATGACATAAACTCCATGATCAAATTTTTCAATAACTTGTACTTCTCCCTGATTTCCTGGTCGTGAAGATCTTGAACTCTCTTCGGAGTTTTCTGAAGTCATTGGTGTACCAATACAATCATGGAAGACATGATCATCTGACATTTCAGAAAGGTCACTACTAGCTGAGGAAAGTGTACGAGGTTTTCGGTTTTCAATTTCCGACTTTGATCCATCACTTTCTTTGATAGAGTTTCCTCTTTCTTCACAATTGTTAACTTCTATGACATGAACAATTTCATCTAGTTTGTCTGAAGTGCTGGAGTCTGAAGTAGGTGTCTTTTGTTGTGTTGACTCCAACTTTGATTTATCTGTTTCTTCATGCAACTTTAAGTTTGATTTTTTTCTTTGTTGAACTTCATCTTGACAAGGTTTGGCTTCTGTTGCAGCCACTTTTTTTTCAGCGTGGAATTTGGAAGAGTCGTTATTTGAGGTACCTCTAACAGGTGCAATTTTTGTCATAGTCTTCAACTTTGGTGATGAAGATGTTTCAGAGTCTGAAGTTTCTTTAAGAAAATCTTTGACTCGAATAAGTACATCTTTCAAATGCCGACTTTCTGAAATTTCTCCGGGCAATTTGTCAGTCACTTCCTTCATCTACATAAAACCAAAGACAATAAATTTAGATAATTTCAATGAATACTACTACTACTAATAACAAATAAATATTATTTTATAATTTATTTTTTCATTATATATTTTCCTTCTTAGGGAAAAGAAATACAGAGAAAATGAATCATGTCTAAGGGTTGTTGATAGTATCTTGTCTCACGTCTATATTATTTATTCATTTTATATATCCTAATACATTGGCCTACAATCCTAAAATATATAGCATGAACATACCTGAGATAGAGTAGATTCAACAAATTCTTTCGTTACTCTGTGATTAGAATATTCCACTGCAGCAAGGGCAGAAGCTTCCGTAGCCTTTTTGTTAAGCCTTTTGATTTCCAAATCTTGCATGTCACTCTTTTCCCTTAAACTTTGAATCTGAACAGAGAATATCCTAAACTTGTTAGCAAGGACAAAGTGCATTTTGCAACAACAAAAGACATGTTATTGTATTTGCAAAAACATCAAAGTTACCTGTTTCTGTAACTTTGCAACTTCTTGATTCAAAATATCATTTGTCCTTCTTAAACTGTCGTTAATACCTCCATAATACCTAGGACTAGCAGGGCGTGGAGCGCTTTGTCTCACCGTGTTCGTGAATTTGGGCCCCGGATTGGTATTTGGTGTCGTAGTTTTCGGCGGAGTTTGCGGCGGACTAAGAGGTATTATAGGCTTTAAAATAGTTTGAATAGAACTAAGTGAACTTGGAAATGCAACATCTTTCAATTGTACAAGAGATGGAACAAGGGAAGCTCGTACAAAGGAAGAATCATCATTCCCTTGATGGATATTATTCTTTATTTCAAGGTATTTCACTGGTTCAGTTATAGGAGCCAAGAGAGTTTTTGAGAATCTTATTGCTGCATGGTTTGGTTTTTCCTTTTCATATATGGAGTTATTAGCAGTAGTAGTAGTAATGGTAGCAGTAGTAGGCTTTTTGTCTAACTTGGAAGTACCAATTTCATCAAACTTTTTGAGCTTAACATAGCAATTATCACACACACGATGAAGTTTTTCTGGTGTTGCAGTCAATGCTGCTTTGAACGCTCTTTTAGTACTGCAAGCATGACAAAACACCAAACCACAGTGGTGACAATTGTGTCTTTTTCTTGTTATACCAAACGCTTGTCGACAACTAGAGCAAAGTGTTTGATCAGAACCAGAGACCCATTTATGGATGCATACACATGAAGTGAAGTTATATCCGCATGAGATGTTTTCTATAGTCCTATCTTTCATGGCTACCACCAATGTAGGAGATTTCCTATCTTCAACATCTCCATGCCCTAATCTTCCATTGGCACCCTTTCCCCATGTATATAGTTCACCTTTCTTTGTCAAAGCAACAACATGATGTGCTCCACATGATATTTCCTCAACAATCTCACCGAGCAACTTATCTTGGATCAAAGTAGGTACTTTTCCAGCAGCCACAGGATTTCCCAATTGACCATGTTCAGTTCCTCCCATTGCAAAAACATGACCAGATGTAGTTAAAGCAACAGTCATAGTGTGCCCACATGAAACTTGGTGAAAGTTATATCCCATAAGTGGAGCAACTCTTGTAGGTTGAAGGTATGTTTCTGTGTTTCCATGACCCAGACAATGTTTATCTCCATTACCCCATGTGAAAAGCTTCCCAGAAGAAGAATCTGAACCAGATTGAAATTCAACCTCCATGATAGCTGCTGTGTGCCAAACTCCACATGCAACCTTTATAGTCTTCAAACCACTCAAAAGTTTCACTTCTTTTGGATACCACAAACTCTCTTGATCTCCATGGCCCAACACACCAAATGCACCATCACCAAATGTAAAAAGTTTCCCATCTGAAGTTGCCAATGCAGAATGCCATGTGCCACATGCAACAGACACAACCTCAACTCCTTCTAAAGGGCCACTCACCATTTTCGGCATCCAATGGCTAGCCTCAGAACCATGTCCAAGAAGTCCAACGTTATGTTCTCCATCACCCCATGTGTAAAGTTCATAGCATTTCGATATAACTCCTGTGTGATACTCTCCACATGCAACAAAGACAAAATCAGTGCCTTCTAGAAACTTAACTTGACGTGGGGACACAAAATCTTTGTCGATTCCATGACCAAGTCTTCCCCCTGAGTCTTTTCCCCACGTAAAAACATTCCCTTGCTTAGTTACTACAGCAATGTGGTGTGCACCAGTTGCAATGCGACAAACATCTAGAATAACATTTGACTCTAAAGGCTTTGGAATCAACACATCTATCTGAGAAGGATTTTGAGTTCCAATCCCTTCAGGTGAAACCCCATTTGACAAAACCTTACCCCATATGTACACATCACGAAATGAGTCTAGGTCTTCTAGTTCAGTCCCACCACAATAATTACTAGTTGAGGTACTTACCCGAATGCCATCCGCAACATTACTTGTTCTTGGTTGCATGATTGCACATTCTAACCCCACATTTGAGCTTGCAACTACAATGCAGAGTTGGTATAGAAATTGAATCAACAAGGTCCTTACCAAGATGATCAGTGTCCAAATTTAACTCCAGTATTGTAGCTAATGGACAAGCTTTCTCAATCTAGTCTTGTAATGTTCTTGGAAACTGGTATATCTCTTGCTCATATAGTTCCTGGTTTCAAAAAAAAAAAAAAACTATATAAAAAGGCATTCCAATAGATTAGTTCAAGCAAATGAAGAACTAAAAAGAATGGCCTTCAACTTTTAGATCAAAGTGACAAGTTGAAATGCATGAAGTGGTGCCTTCTTTTTGTATTGAGAAAATCTCTTTGAAAGATCGTTAATATGACCATGAGTCTCTTCAAGAATATAATGACAAAGAACTAATATATTAAAATTATATGTTCCTGATTGTGTTGATATATGAAATTCACCATGGGCATAGCTACTTTTCTCCTTTGACTCTGCATGTCTAATGTTGAACGTGAATTTAGTTTTCTAGTAAACTATCATTGTGATTGTATAATACAAAAAGTTCAACATTTTTTCCTCGCTTATTCATTAACCAAGTGTGTCTCTCTTTAAAGGATTGAATGCATTCAATAAATAGTTGAAATTGAAATTAGATTCTGATTAGTTCAGCACCTAAAGAGCATAAATTATAATAAAACATTTTGTTAACACAATTAGCTACTACAAAAGTGCAAATCATCTTCAATGAAAGTGGTAAAAAATTACTTCCATCTTCTAAACCTATTTTACAATGGCAATGCATATTTTTTTCTTTGATTTCCTATTGCTAGAATGGACAATTTGAGCTAACTATACAAATATTAGGTCAAGCTTTGTAGAATTTAACCTATATAAAAACAAAGGCACTTCTGCATTTTTTCCTTACAACATGAAACCCCACATAATTGATTTTTATCTACCCTTAGAGTAAAGCCCCACTTAATCAAAGCACAAGCGTGTAACAATTTGAATTGAAATTTTGTGCGATTCAATTGACTTTATAAAAATAATCTAGCATGTAAGAAACTCTTAACGTAATAGAAACAAGTTTGATAATATAAAGATAGCTTTAGTGGAACTAACTTGTTCAATATCATGCTCGGGGTTCCCATACATTCCCATCTGAAAAACAGAATTGAAACTCTGAAAGATAGAACACAAGAGACAATAATAGAATCACATGGATTTTCATGGCCCAAACTTCATAGATCCTGAATCATTTCACTTCCACTCTCACAAAAATTAGCTCCAATGTCTTGATGAAAGTGATGAAGGACGAGTATGAATCCTCGAAGCTCAAAGAAGAACTATATAACGGTTGTGGGTATAACAAGAATCTTTCATGCACAAATAAAATCATGGATTTTGTTGTTAAAATCAGAAAAAAAGGGTTATGGAATTGTAACATTGAGTTAAAAAGGGGTTGTGAATTGTTTTAGCGAAAAAGGTCATCGGAAAGAATTACAGATCATGAAGGAAAAGATGATGCGAAAGGAAAGGAAAGTGCATGGTCAAATTTTAGATTGCTATATGCAAATAATAAAGCAGTGATTAAATATTGGGCACAACTCTCACATACCGACTATGATATTAATTTCATTTTTAAAACATTATACACGTATACACGTGTATGCACTCACAAAGTAATAATAGTCATTATCTTTGTAAAAAATATATGATCATTTTAAACATATATCTTATAATTTATAAACAAATTATTTAAATTGAAAGTTCACTAATTATTATGTAGTCACTGGAATCAATTAAGAAAATTTAAATAAATCCTTTCATGAAATAGTAATTAAAGAAACAAAAAGTAAGTATTGAATTTATTGAAATGACCCACGTTCAAAGAATTCAAGAAAATACTACAAGCGTTTAAGTCGGTAATGGTAAATATTTGTTGGTAATCTAAATTTACTAACAGGTTATCCACGACAAAAAATGCGTCAACAAAATATTCACAGATAAATTTTAGTCGTCTTTATTCCTCTTATTTTTCCTTTTTTTCTTTTTCCTTTCCTTTTTCCTCTTCCTTCTGCCCCTCTTTCTCTCCTTGTCCTCTTCCTCGCCCTCTTCTTCCTTTTTCTCATTTTCCTCTCCTCCTTCTCCTCATTCTCCTCTTACTCCAACTTCGACAATATACCACCACCATCCACACCATTTCCACCACTACATCTACTCTTCCTCCTTTTTCTCTTCCTCTTCCTTATCTTCTTTCTCCTCCTTCTCTTACTCCTCTTTCTCCTCTTCTCTTCTTCTCATCCACTACTCTTAATAAACAATAAAATCTCATCAAACATGGCAGGATATTTGTCACTCATCTTATCAATGGAAATATCCGTTCATAATAGGAATTACAAATGACTATCAAAATTTACTAATCAAATTGACTGTTAGATACATTACCGACGAAAATATTGCCAGTAATACAAATTTTATAATTACAGATCTTACTAACAAATTTTACAAACGAATCATTATTGACGGAAATATTGATCGATAATTTAACTTTTAAAATTTGTTGGTAAATTTGGGTTTATCAGTGGATTCATTTTCATCAGTAAAGATCTATTGGTAAATAATAATATTCTTTTAGTGAAACACGACACACAACAAAGTTTGACAACAATAAAAAGGAAGGAAAGATCATGGGCATTAATGATTTTACAATAGATAGTTTCAAATATAAGATACTTAGTATAAGTCAATTATAGGATAATGATAATGGATGCAATGTTATATTTAATAAGGTCCAATATATAGTTTTAAGACTAGACTTTATTCTTCTCAATTGAGTAAAGGTGGCAAAATGGGACAGTTCCACCCGTTTTGGCCCAGCCCGTTTTTATCCCATTGAAGACAAGCCAGAATGGGCCAGTCCGTCTAAAGAAAAACGGCCAAAAAATTTAACTTGTCCTATCTTGTGATGGGCTAACGAGCAAACGAGCCAACCTTTCTGGCCCGTCCTTTGTTTTTAAAAACCATGCCTTCTTTTACACAATCATCAGATATAGAACAATCAAAAATTATAAGAATGAGATGAAGACAAAGAGAGAATACAACAGTAGTAAAGCGAGAAAACAATAATAAGATACAATCATACAATAATCGAAAATTGAAAAATAATCATCAAATATGGAGGACAATCACCAATAGTAGTAGTAGAACACAACAGAGTGGAGACCACCAAGACCAACAAAAATAAAAAATTGAAGCAAGGACAAGAGCACTAGTAGAAAACAACAAGCCGAAAATTGTGAACAAAAATTGAAAAAGGGAAAATCGAAAGGGGTAAAATCGTTTAGGGCACCAAGGGCAACAAGCAGATGCCCATCGTTTAGGGTAGAAAGGGGGAAAAATCAAAATGTGAACGAACTTGTGTTGTTGCCGTCAATCGTTTGTCACCAGCGCCGACTGTTTCTTCAACATCTCTACTCGCCCTCTTCCTCGATGGGTCACGACGGTGCTTCTTCCACTTGATGCGCATCATCCATTCATTTGAGTGAGATGAGATGTGGGAGGGGTTGTTTGTCGTTATTCTGTCACTGTAGCGAGTCGCCTCTATTGCGCGCTCAAGAAGTGAAGAAATTGCATGTCACTCTCTGCCACAACACAAACGGGCTATTTCAATTAAAACTAATCTCACTCACGAGCTAAACCATTTCTTTTTTGCATTCACGGATTATAGCCCAGCATGCGGCCAACCTGTCATGCAACCTGTAAGATCCGCAAAACTTAATTAATTAAATAAATAAATAATTAATAAATACGGGTACTGGGAGCCTTTATGGCATTAAATGTTGATTGTTATGATGTGGAAAAGTATTAGCTCAAATGGTCAAGAGTACTTGATTGTGTTGAGAGGAGTTAGGTTTGAGTCCTATGTATGCCATTTGTTTGTTATTTTAATAGTGTATTGTTTTAAATAAATATGTTGGTTGTGGTGCGTGATATTATATTTTTAAATGAGTAAGAATTATCATGAAACATGAATTGGTTGAATGGTTGTGCTTTGATTTGACATTGGCATGGTTATGGGTTCGAACCTTGGTACATGCAACGGGTTTTTTCCAGAAATCGCCTGGCGGTAAGAACACGCCGTCAGGCGATACACCCTAATCAACCCAATTTTTGGGTTTTTGGCATGAATTGCTTGGCGGTGATGAACACCCGTTAGGTGATGCGAGCAGGTTTGCTCAATTTTGATGTCTTTGGAGTTCTAGGCTGAGTTTGATCGGGGAAAAAGGTAGTTTTAAATGTTAGTGGATTATTGGATGCTTGTAGCTGTTGAATTACACCGTGATTGGAAGCTAATTGAAGGAAATTGTAGGAACCTATTTTTAGGGTTTGAGAATTTGGGAAATTTCTGAGTTTGGAATATTGGACGTATAATTTACATTGAGAATTGTCTGCTAATCCTTAAATTTGATACTTAGTAAAATTTGGAATTATGATGGCATGACTAAATTGTGGGATTAGACAATGGGAGGCATATGTAACAAAACCTAGGATTTTTCCCAGAACTGATGCACCGCTTGGCGGAAGATAACTTGCCGCCAGGCGACAACGGGAAGTGTAGTTGTTGTTCTTGCCTTTTTGGTGGTTTGGGCACGGGTTGGATTCATTGAGAAGGCTAAAAGGAGATATGGTTGGAAAAATAGAGAAAAATATGTTATTAGGAATACTTTTGATGTTAGAAAGAATGCATGATTAAAGGATTAAGATATAGGTTGCAAATCTGAGTGTGCTGGTGTTGTAGTTGAGGTTTAGTTGATTCATAAGAGGATTCAAGAGCTAGTTTAAGTTAATCACAGGCTGGTTACCTCAGCCATTGGGTAAATTGCAAGCAATTTGATCTTACTTGTGCATGAGTGAGTATGTGAAATATTGGAGAGTAACACAGTATGTGTGACAAAGGTTAGGAAATGGACGGACTGTGAGAATAGGAACCATTGGGGAATTATGGAATAAGCATTATGTGGTGGTGGTGGTACTTAATTAAATTTAGGCATTGGAATTGTAATTGGATGACTACCGGGAGATGCCAATTCATTGAATGCAAGTAGAGTCGTCAAAGTGGGTCAGAATCCGTGGGCCAACTCGGTCCACCACGGGTTTGGGCCGGGTTGGGTTGAAATTTTTTTACAAATGTCAGTACGAGTCAATTTTTGACTTGGCCCACCAAGAACTCGGCTCACTCGGGTTGAACCTGTGGTGAGCCGGGTTGGCCCACCAACCTGTATGGTCACACACATTATGTTGGGATTTGCAATGTTGGGTTATTTTTTTAACCAAACACATTAGTGGGTTGGCAAATGGAAACTTTGCTTCAACTCCAAATAGATGGGGATAAAGAAGATGCTTCAAGAGATGAAAATGTTGTGGATTTATCCATTCAAGACTCTAATATTATAGTTAGATAAGTGACAAGAATGCTTTGATCTTAGATATTATTTTTTTTTTTATTTTGGTTTATATTGGAGTTTAACATCATTTTGGATTGTACTTAGATTGTATTGAAGTATATTTAAATTTTAATTTGAATTATAATTTATGACTTAAATTTTAATTTAATTAAGTGGGCTAGTGAGCCAACCAGTTTAACCCACCAACCCGTGGTGGGTCAGGTCAGGTTCGAAGTTTTTCGGCTCACTTATAAGTGAGCCGAGTTGGGTTGGCCCACTAAGTGGCCAACCCGTGGTGGATCGGGTAGGGTCGGGCTAGGTGGCCCATTTTGACAGCTCTAAATGCAAGTATAAGATGAATTTCAAGCTGTCAAAGGTAATTGGAGTCACGGGGAACTGAGTAACTTGCTGGGGCGTATGGATGAATTGGAAATCTGAGCTACGAAAGAAAAGAACCAGTAGCGCCTGACAGTGAGGTTTGAACCGCTAGGCGGAAGCTACAAAACAAAGGAGTTCTAGAACGCGTGGCGCCTAGCGATGATGGTCGTCCCGCCAGACGATACCTGCAAAGGCAAAGGGATTAGAGGTGCTTGGCGCTTGGCGGCACGTGTCCCCCGCGAGGCTGTCTGGAAGCGAGTTTCGCTTGGCGTTGCTTCAAAGCCGCCAGGCGATAACACAAAGGCATAAGCTTTGTTTGTTATGTTTGTGCGTGATCTACAATGCTTTTGGGATACCTTAAAGGTCGGCTTGCTGATGTTCCTTGAGTTGTGGCTCGGGATAGGGGTTAAACATGTGACATTCCTTGAGTTGTGGCTCAGAATGACATCTCTTGAGCTATGGCTCAGGATGACGGATGAACACAAGGAACTCTTAAGTTGTGGCTCGGGTTGGCGAGTGTTACCGGTATGAGTGTGCGAGTTGTGGTTCGTACATATGGGTCCAGATAGATTTTCCTCCTTAGTATGTAGCTGACGAGTTTGGTAGTCTTGGGACATTATGGACTATGTTCGTATTGGGAACTCCACCTAGCGTTACGGAGTATGGTTTGTAGCAGGTTTCTCGCACGTGTTCTAGAAGTTGTGGCTTGTATGTGTGGCAGCAAGCCATCTTGAGGTATTTGTCCTGAGACGTAAGTCATGGATGACATGGTGGTGGCCATGTGATATGGAATCAAAGGATAATGTTCCTTTGATGTATTTGTGTTAATATATTTGAATTATATATGTTTTATTTGAATTGTATATTTGTGTTAATATATTTGAATTGTATTGAGGTTTTATAAACTTTGAATTTTGGATAAATTTTACTATTTAATAAAGTTTTAAATTTCACGCGTTTTTGGGAAATGGAATTATAATAAATGATGTTTAATCTTATTTCTATTTTACTTTATCTAAATTCGTAATATCCGACCGAGATGTTACACAATCCAATAGACTGATGGGTCAAACTAGTCGGGCTGCAACAGGCCACAGGTTGAATATCTTGACCCAACCCGTTTCTTTCTTGATGGACCGACAGGCTATTTAATAAGAATGTTTGACTTTCAATTTTAAGTGCTATACGAGTATACATGTTATCCAGTGGGGATGAGAATAAGGCAAAAATTGTATACCTGCTGGATTTGGAGAGAGGGATGGGGATGAGGACAAATTTTTATTGCAAGGATGGGGATGGGATGATGAAACCTGCATCCACCCTGCTCCATTGTCATCCCTAGTGTGCATGGACATGATGTCACGAAAGGAGTCACAATCACATGGTTTGAGAATGACAAGTGAGATAACGTGAGTTGATGGCATGCAACAATATAGATCATGAAAGCTCCACACTGCCATCCAAATGTTTCACCAAGCTCCACGGTGGACGCCAAAATGTTCTAGCCAAAAAGACTAGAGTTCGATCAACTAGAGCATTCAAAGTATTCTACCTATTTTCAATTTTTTCCTTCTATTAAGTCTTCTTTGTTCTTTGTGTCTTCCCCACTCCTTACTTGACATCTCTCATTAAGGTTCTTCTTTAATAATATTATATCTTTAATATCTCTATTAAATATGCAATCATTATTTTAATATTTGACAGTTTGAAACCTTACTTGACCTTTCAACATCCATCGATACTGAACCCAATTTCCAAGTCAATTTTTTAACTAATGATTAAATTGGTATTGTGCCTACACTACATAATCTTCAAACCTTTAGTCTAAAAGACTAAAATAACTATAAAATGTGAAAAAAATCACTCATTTTTCAACAATATTAGACCTAATGTTATCGATATTTTGTAAGCATAAACGCAGAATATGTCATATTATTGATTCTAACAATCAATCATAAACAATATCCTATACTGATAATCATGCTGTAAAAAGTAAACGGAAGCGTACCTGAATTGGCCATAACGATAATATTAGAGAGCACTAATGATGCAGTGATCTTCCTCCTGTAGAGGACCTTTATTTCCCTTTGGTTTTCTCTCTTGATGGGGATAGGGAGAAAGGAAAAGGAAGAGTATGTTATGACTCTGTGTGTTCTCAAAAGGGGACCACGACCATTTATAAACTGAATTACTTAAGTTTTAGTATTTCTAATTTAGCCCCTCATCAAATTAGAAATTACTAAGTGGTCTCTACACAATATTTATTTTCATGACATATGCCTTTAGCCAAATCTTTAATTTAGTCAGATTACTTTATTATTTGGCTTTATAAATAATGGCCCTAATACACATTTAATTATGTATCATATATATGCATGACCCAAAATTACTAACATATTTGGCCTACACTTCATATAACATATTAAGATTTATTTAATCATTAATTCAAGTATACTTGGTTATTATTGAAATTGTGAAATTATCATTTATTTTTATTCTTTCAAATTAATCATAATCATTTACAAATATTTCACTCTTCATCAATTGTTACTTTCTTTACTCATTGTTCAAGCAGTCTAACTTTTCACTTTATTTCTTATTTTGTATTTATTTTTCTACTTTCATATTTTTATCACTTTTTGTTTCTGATGACGAATCTTAAGAAGAAAAAAGCGTAGAAAGTCCAAAAAAACAAAATAAAAATTACGAAAAAGAGACAAATGCTCCACCTAAAATATTTTACTCCAAACTGCGAAGAAAGTCACATTTTCTTTATTATTTTTTTAATAGTAATCAGATTCATAATCAATTAAATAGGAGAGTTAATTGATTAAAGATAAATACTATATAATAATAAAAAATTATTCTGACACAATAAATAATTAAAAAATACAAATGTAAACAATATTTAAATACTTATAAATATATTTATTATAATATAATATGTAAACAATATTTAAATACTTATAAATATATTTATTATAATATAATAAAAAATAATATTAAAATAATAAAATAAATTTAATATTTTTGTTGATATATGTTTTTATAAATTTTCTCTTCATTTGTTTTCTCATTTTCTATTTTCTAATCCAAATAATTTAGGTTTGTTCTCTGTTTTCTTCATTTTCTTTGTTTTTCTACAACATAAATTTTGATTTTAAAAATTAAAATATAAAAGAAATTTGCATTATTTTAAAAGTTTAATTTTTCAAACAATAATATACTTCCTAGAAACATGTATTAGTTATACTTCATACAAAAATATTTCCATAAATGTTTTCCATAAATTTAAAGAAACTAAATAAAAAAAAAATCATATTACCTACATTCAATTATTTAACAAGAATTAAATATGGTTTTGATTCCTTAACTTTTAGTAAATTTTGGAATTAGTTCATTTTGAAACTTTAGACCAATTTAGTTCTTCATCCTTCAAAATATGTGAATTTAGTCCTTTTAATCTAATTTTGTTAGGTTTATTTGATGTTTTGTACGTACTTTGAAATTGTATTTGAGTTGTTTATACTATTTGACACATTTTTACTTTAATATTAAGTCAAATTATTATGAAACACGCTTGAAATGTCAAAAAAATCTTACAAAATTTGATTAAAATGATTAAATCCATTTATTTCGAAAGATTAAGAACTAAGTTAATCAAAAGTTTTGAAATAGACTAATTTCAAAATTCAGGGAAAGTTAAGAAACCAAAAACATATTTAACCCATTTAATAAAAACATTATATTTCTCTTTAATTTTTGCGAGCTTTATAAATATTTTAAAATAAAATATTAGCAAAATCATATTGGAAACTCTCTCTTTAAAACTTTTTAAAAATTTATTGAAAATCAAGATTTTAGAAACAAAAGAATAGAAAAAATTCACCTTTATAATTTTTAAAAGTCAGCTTCTGAATATGAAAAGCAAAATTCTGTAAAATGTGCGAATAAAACTTCTGGATCAGTGAAGTTAATGGCGTTAATTTAATAATTCTTTAATTTTTCTTCATAACAATAAATTATTTATTAAAATTTTCGAAAACTGCAAGGTAGACATAAATGAACTATGTCGACATTTTGATGACATAGTTCCGAAGAAGGCAGAGTAAATGTTTCTGATGTTATGGTCACCACTTCCTTCTATTGCATCCATGTCTTCATTATGTCCTCATTCTTATTTTCTTTCTCTCTCACTCTTTGTTTATCTCTCGTTGAAAATGCTTCTGACATTGCTTTTCAACACAGTTACCATTTTGCCCATTATGATTTAGATCTCACTTTTAATTATTGCTAAGTTTTCCTTTTGTTGTACTTCAAAAATAGCTTTTTTAAAATTATTCTAATTTTTGAAGATTTTAAAATTTCTAAAAGTAATTGTATGCCAGTGTAAACATTCAAAAGGACGATTGCAGATGAACTTTTTGAATAACTTTATTGAGTAATCATAGTTTTGACAATTTTATGACTATAATTAAATTATGATATCACTAATAAGATGATTATTGATTAGTAATATGTATCATACCACTTTACAATTGTAATATAAGAATAGAATCGTATTCTACAGAAAATATTAGTAATTTACAAAGGAACACTTATACGTCACGGTTCATATCTTCTTTTTCTAGCCAATAATTTCATAATTATTCCTGCCCAAAATTTCCTGAGTAAGTAAAATTATTAAACTTTTATCATCTTTGACTGAAAAGGGATGTGAAACATGCATCGTACTAGTTTAGATATGACATATATAAGTATTGCGATTTGCAATTTTAAAATTGATATTTCATTAAGTTGACTAAAACAGTAAAAAAAAATCTGATTATTACGAGATATAATGATCATATTTTAATACAAATTGTAAATGTTTTCGAGAGTTTTTCGCTCAAAACTTCTAGTTTTGCATCCTAATAGACTTAATTTCTTTTATTGCAATCTAAATAAAGGTAATAATAATAATAATAATAATAATAATAATAAGATACAAAGTATTTACTACATCCCACTATATATAATCCTACTTTTAACATTTTAAAAAAAATTATTACTAGAGATTAACTTACATTCTTAATTTCACTAAAAATTATTTATTCAAACTAATTAGTTCTTAAGTTTTTTTGTAGGAGATATCGTAAGTAGATTCAGTACCAGTGAATTATGAAAATTCACTTTCAATAAATTAGGAATAAATTTATTTATATAAGAAATTTTGATGTAATTTTTAACTCAAAATTTAAAATAATTTATTTGTGTGTATTTTTTCTATATATTATTCAAAAAAATTTATTCAATGTAAAACATTTTTCTTAGATAATTACCCTAATTATAATTGAATTTTTATCATATCTAGACATGCTTCTTTCCTAATTACCAACACAAAATAAACTTTGATACTAATTTTACGGTTTTTTTTTAAGAGGAAACAAACTTAAAAAATTTAAACATCAATAAATTATGACTTAATTATAATTCTACCCAAATCCTTAGGTCAATATACTTATAGATACTTTTTCTTATGTATTATTCAAGTCTCCATTTTGTATTTTGAAGTTATTATTGAATTTTTGAGCAATATAAAAAATTTAAATTGCAACTACGAATGATTCGTACAAAACTGAAACAAGGGCACCGTAGTAAAAGCAACATTATTCTTCTGGAACAGTGGAATCAATCAATCAAACATAGGTTTCTGCGAAGGCGAGAACACCAAGAATCCAAAAAGTGCAAATGACTAGATTCATGGAGTTAGTATCTGTGTTGAGCAGAGTGCTTCTAAGGAAGTGTATTCATATGTACAATGAATATGCGCATCTTTTGTTGGACATGGCTTTCGTTTTGGTATCGTCGGTGACATTCTCCGGCATGCGTTTCCGGCCAACAGAAGCGGTTTCCGGCAGAATTTCTCCGATGACATCAATGATGGGTAGGCCCGATCGCTAGCACTATCTATCTAGTTAGTTTAGCATGTTTTGTAGATCACATGTATGTGTTCTTACCCTTTCTTTTTCCCATGGTCAATTTTCTGTCATTAATCAATTTGATTCAAAGTTTCACTACAGTTTAATCTCCTTGTTCTTTTCTTAATAGCTCTATTCTCTCTTTCCTTATATATGTTAATTGTAGGATGCAACGCTACTTAATCTTTGAGCTTCCGTAATAAACTTGCTTAATGCCATTTAACGATGCTTCTGCATAGAGAGATTCCATTGATTTCGATAAATAGAGTTGAATTCATGTGTATATGTGTAGGTTCTGTGTTGATAATATCTTATGCATGCCAAAAATAGTACACAAAATCTCTCTCAATGTATAAATTAAGAGGTAGAATTTGCAGCTTCAGTTATGGAATCATGGCTGAAATGTTTATGAAATGAATTTCACCAAGAATTACTTTGAAGATGGCAAGTCTTTAACTGTAGATCAAAACAAGATGAAAACTGTTTGTAAAATGGAATTTACGTTTCTGTAAGCATGATTTTGTACATGTTTAAACTTACATTATGTACATGTTTAAACTTAATATGTTGTTTTAGAAGGATAGATGGTTTTGTAGTATATAATAAAATTTAAGTTTAGCATTTCTAATATTTAAACATAATATTATCCCACAGTCTAAGTCGATTCTAATTATAATTATATAAATGTAAGATATATTTTTTGTAAAGACTGCTTAAATTTTAGTTGTTATGTAACAGAATACTCAACTAGTTACACAATTTGTCTCTTATTTAAATATGCAACAAGCTTTTGATTGAGCTGACACATATATTTTGATAGGGGCCATGTTCTTCATTACAAGTATCTAAGATTTAAAATAAAAAAAATGAAAAAAAAAGCTTAGGCATCTCCAAGGAAATTGAATATAAGAAAATGTTGCATGTAGGATTTCCAATTTGCTGTTGGATGAGTGTAGGAAAGAAACCGTAGAAAGAAAAATGGAAAGAGAGAAAGGGAAAGTGAAAGATATAATAAATGTAACAAAAAGAAAGATATATATGGGAAAAAATGGGAAAAAAAAAGAGAGAATATAACTATAATTAGCTTTGAATATTTAGAAAAAAAGTTGAGTATATATGAAGCCAATTACACTTCATGGTATATAGTATATGTGAGATTTCAAACCTAGTCTCTAAAATCTCCCTGCACATTCAGAAAAGTTATTGAAACAAGCTTTGCATGCAATTACATTCAAATTAAGGCATTTTTCATTCCACAGCTGAACAAATTTGAAACACGAAACTAAGCATTATATACTTTTAATTACAGTTCTTGATTTTGGACTGTCTGTAAATGTTCAATAATATAAATTTTACTTTCCAAATCAAGATCTCTCTCCTTAGGGTGGATTTTCACTAGTATGAGCTTTGTCTGTATCTGCTAGGTTATAAACTCAACCTTGACCTACTATAAGAGGTTCTTTATATATATATATATATA
>Ga0214542_1007794_pt1 | contig 18311 bp, 16 predicted proteins | sample CNSS1metaG_FD_160096 | JGI IMG/M metagenome (GOLD analysis project Ga0214542, IMG submission 160096) | Root nodule microbial communities from cowpea collected in UCLA plant growth center, Los Angeles, California, USA - CNSS1 | ecosystem: Host-associated > Plants > Roots > Nodule | place: USA...
TAGGTTCATATATTCAACATGTTTCAACAAGCACTACCATAAACATACTCATCAATCACACATCTATATGTTTATATATATACATTCACCAATCAAGGCCATATCAGCACTTGAGCACACTTAATCATCCATTAGTAATCATACTATTAGGGAATTCAAAAAACCAGTCATGAGTGACGTATATCTCCCCCTGCAGGCATCTAATTCAAATCTTCACCGTTCAAAGTGAAGAACAACATGTTATGAAAAACCTTCCAAAATTTCACCTAAATCAGACGGTTAACGAATCGAGAAATGCAGTTTTACGAAAACTGCGCAGACCAGAAAAATTAGTGGCGCCTGGCGACATGAAAGCAGCGCCCGGCGATACCTGCTCTGCGAAAACACGAAAAGCAGCGTTTTTCGTTAACAAAACACCACACTTATCGCCTGGCGGCAGCTCGTTATCGCCAGGCGGTGCATACAGTTCTGGGAAATTCCCAGATTTTTCCCGCACTCGTGAAGAACCCTAAATTCCCAAATCTCATTCAACATGCATAGGATACTTTCGCATCAACCCAAAATATCATAAAGTCCATAAAAAATATCACATCAATCACATTATTGTTTGTGCCGCCTGGCGGAAGCACTTGTGCCGCCCGACGGTTAATCTGAAACAACCCAAAAGTGGGTGTCACGCTCATGCATCGCTTGGCGAACCTTCAAAGCCGCCAAGTGATTTCTGGAAATTTCCAGAAACTTAAAACCAGTAAAATTTTAATGCAGAAAAGTCACCCAATCATACAACATACCACATAAATCATACAATTTAATATGACAAATAGAGTAGCTCCCCTAACTTGGTTCCCTTGGCTTAAATTTTGGAATTGTTGTGAATTCTCTCTTGATCCTCAATGATCTCCCTTTGGCTTTCTCTCCCAATTCATCTTCAAAGCTTCACTCCAACCTTACTACTCTCAAAATTCGTGTTCTGTTTTCTGAGTACACTCGCAGCTTGCCAAAACCCTTCGTTTTACCTCACATTGGCCTTTTAAAGGTGCCCTAAAGCTAGATAATTACCAAAAACGAATTTAAGGTTTAATGGCAATGTTTATTATCATTCATTGATTCTTTATGGTCCGTTTTTCAACCTCCCTTGGCTGCCCATGCATCTAGGTTTCCCTTAACCCTTCAAATTCAAGCCAAAACCCAAAATAGCAAAAATAAAGTTTAATTTGGGTTCTCCAAGGCTTGATCCCATAACCATACAAATGCCAAATCAATGTTCAACCATTTAACCAATTCATGTTTCATGATAACTTATATAATTAAATGTTTATATCATTTCATAATCATGCTCAACATATATTTAAAAATAAAAACAAATAAATAACACACAATTGGTATACATAGGACTCAAACCCAAGTCCTCTCACATAATAAAGTACTCTCAACCACTTGAGCTAATACCTTTCCACATGATAGCAATCCACATTAAATGCCTTAAAATCTCATACTAACCGCATTTATTAAATAATTATTTAATTAATTATTCAAATTTCTCGAATCTTACAGTATTTTCGTTGGTAGAGATGTATTCCTTTGCTGCTCCTTGCCACCTCGAGACCAAGAAAATAAGTTAGATTTCCCAGATTTTTAATTTTGAAGGATACATCTAACTCATTTGTTATATTATTGATATCTTCTAAATCGTTTCCAGCCAAGATTATGTCGTCTACATAAATCAATAGAGTAGTAATGCTAGAGTGCTTTGTTTTTGTAAATAAAGAATGATCTGCATTAGCTTGTTTAAAATGGTGAGAAATCAAAAAAGTGGAGAGCTTGTCATACCATTGACGACTAGCCTGCTTAAGACCATAAAGTGATTTGTGCAGTTTGCAAACCTAGTTCGGCTTTGTTGACTTCATACCCAATGGAAGGTCCATATACACCTCTTCATTCAAATCCCCATGAAGAAAAGCGTTGTTAACATCTAAATGTTTCAAGCGCCATCCATTTATAGCAGCCAAAGATAATAAGAGACGACCCGTGGTTAGTTTTGCAACAAGAGAGAAAATATCTAGATAGTCCAAACCTTCCATTTGTGTGTAGCCCTTGGCTACGAGGCGTGCCTTGAATTTGTCTACATCAGCTTTATATTTTGTCTTGTACACCCATCTGCATCCTATAGCAACCTTATTCTCAGGTAGGGTGGTCACGGTCCAGGTGTTATTCTTTTGGAGAACTTGAACCTCTTCATTCATAGTTGCATTCCATCTTTCATCTTTAATGGCTTCCTCATAAGATGTAGGCTCAACCTTGCTGTCAATAGCAGAGATAAACTTTCGAAAACTAGGTGAAATTTTTAAATATGAAATATAGGATTCAATAGGATATCTAACATTTTTAGTTAATTCAGAAGCAGCAGAAAAAGTATGGTAATCTTTCAAGTATGAAGACGGCCTTCTTACTCTGGACTCACGTTGACAAGCAGAGTGATCAATATGAGGTTCAACCTCATGAACTTAAGCTTTCGTTATCAACATTATCAATGTCAACACAAGGGCTTTTAATAATATTAGTCATAATAGAATGGTAATTTTCGGAAACAGGCAACGGTATATCAAAGGAATTCATGTTAGTATCATCATTGGTCTTTCTGGAGTACGGAAAATAATTTTCATAGAAAACTACATTTCGAGAAACATTAATACTATGATTTTTAAGATCAAGAACAATGTATCCTTTCACATTACTTTTGAATCCTAGAAACACACAAACATTAGCACGTGGATCAAGTTTATTTATGTTAAAAACAAGAGTGCTATTGTAACACATGCAACCAAAAACACGTATAGTACTAAGGTCAGGTTGTTTGTTATATAATTTTTCAAAAGGGAAACAATTTTTAGAAAAGGCGTTGGTATACGATTTATCAAAAAAATTGCATGTAAAACTAAATATGTGAATAATAAAATATGTGAAAAAATATTGTTTTGTTCTCATGTATCTTTCCTTTTATATTTTAAAAAAATAATCTATTATTTTATTATTATCTAATCTATTTAAAAAAAATTAAGAATAAAAATAATTTATTAAAATTTAATCAAAATCGAGTTATAATTAAAAAAAATTATGAAAAAACATATAATAAATAACTTTTCTTTCTATATTCATAAAATAATAAATATACACTAAACTCATGAGAGAAAAAAAAATACTATTTACTAAATTAATATTCCAGTATCAAGCGACAAAAAAAAAAAGAGTTAGTCCTTTCTATCTTCAATTATAGAATAAAATATATAAGAAATAAATAGAATATATGAGAAGTAATAATAGAAATAATGTGTTTATTTTTTTTATTTTTTTTCATAAAAAAATGTGAGAGTGAGAATATCTAAGAAATTCAAAATATAATGAGAAAGATATCTCAATCAATATATTTTTTCTATTGTATTTAATTTTATATTTTATTATTTATTAACATTAAATATTGTACTTTATAAAAAAATAAAAATATATCTCATTTAATTTCCATTAATATAATATATACTATATATAATTTTAAAGTTTTTAAAATATTTAGGGAGGACATAATCTCCTACGCCAACACATCGTTTTAGAAGTCGCATAAATAAGTAGGACCCATTGTTAAGAATTTGTTAGTTTAAAATATAATTTTAGTTTATTTTTTATATGTTATTTTGATTCAACATTTTAAAATAAATACAGTTAATCTTTCATTCAATTTTTCCAAAACTAGTAGTTTTAATTTAATCATCATAATAATGTTAAGTACACTGAAAATCGAGAAATTGAAGGAGGAAATCGTTAAGAGAATCAATTGAATTTAAGGAATCAAATGAGGTAATATGATATAAGACATAGATATATGAAGGTGAAAGGACCCACCCATGAGAAAAATTAAAAGAAAGAATGCTCAAGTAAACAAAAGCCAGCGAAGAGCTCAACGATCATGGCACCATGGAAGATAGCATTGAGAAAAACTTGTTTTGGATAAAGTCAAGAAAGGATTAAAGTCAGATCGAAGGAGGAGTTAATTTATGAGAACTGCTACAAAACATGTGAAAAGGGACACATCTAACACCAGAGACACTTTTAAAGTAGTTATCACAATTTATATATTTTTTTCTTTATTTTATTTTAGTTTAACCGTCAGAAAAGGAAAAATAGAAACAGATAATTCAAATGTAAAATAAAGATGAAAAATAGTGAATATAATTCAAAAACTTTGTGAACGCTATATACAAAAAGAAAGAACAAATCTAGTAATATATGTAGCGATTTAAGTTACCGTTTTCATAATTTTTTTTTTACCATATTTTTTATTATTCTTAATAATTTAGTTTCTCGCAATTTATAATCATGCATTTTTTATTTACGGTTGTTCATTTCAACCCATCTTCATCTTCAACATTTTCTTTATTTTTCTTTTTACAGAATAAAAAAAAAGTTATGATGAAAAAATGCATGAATTTCCGTTAAAATATACGTTAAAAGAGAATTAAGTGAATTGAATGTAATTGTGAATTTGATCAATGACATAAATTGTTTACATATTATTTTATTTATTTATATTGTAAAATCTTAAATCTCAACGTGAGCTTGCTTCAAGTTGAGTTGATGATCATAACCATATGAAATGAATTAGACAGTATCAAATCAAAATCTTGAAAAAATATATATTAATTAATGCTGACATTTACTCCGTTGTATTTACTAAAGTTATTTGTTTATTTTAAAGTAATTTAACTTATTTTTCATGGAATTGCATAATATACTATATTTAGACGATTCTAATTAACTATCCGATCTAAATTGTCTATATCTAGTTTTATTGTAAAAAGATGATTAACTGAACAAGATAACATACATGGCGGCTCGAGCCGCCTACTCTAAAGAATAGCGTATAAAGAAGAACCGCTAATCCTAAACTTAGAAAATTACAGCAAGGTCTCTAGTGTCAACCCACTAACATAAGGCTTGGGGTTGGCCTAGGCCCATTTAGAGTCTGAACATTGGCCCAACACAATAAAGAGGGTCCAACTCATAAAAAGGGAAAAACATAATTAATGACTCTATAAATGCACGTGGACCCTGACAATTAAAGGGTACACTTTCATTAATTCAAATATTTGACTTTCGAGAGTTTCTGCACCAGTCTGAGAAGTCAGTAATTAGGATAAGATATAATTTGTGTGCTCTAATATTCTGTTATTGTTTTCCCAGAAACACATAACTTTCTTAATTTGTTGTGATCACAGTTCAAATGACAAATAATATCATTAGATTAGATGTGACTCAGGATTAATATCAAAGTCTTAAATTATACAGTTAAACTCAAATACTTATATTTTTGAAAATTTAAAAACTAAATGTCTTCATCTTAAAATAAATGGATCAAAATTGTAGAAATGGAAAAAATAAGAGCACTACATTTTTTGTAATGTGAGTTTTCATAATTTTACATCCTAAATTTGAAATAAAATAAATAATTACGTATACATAATCTAATAAGCAATATTTATTTATATATTTTAAAATGTAAAAGTAATCACGAAATTCATTAATAAAAATCTTATAAACTCATTTATGTAATAAATTAAATAGATAAAAATTAATGAATATAAAATATCATAGGTATGATTGACACCATCAATGATTGCGTTTAGCATGACTATATCAATATGCACGTATAAGAATATATCCAATTACAAATACTATCTTGAACTTAAGATACAAATTTTACAAAAAAGAAAAAAAAAATCCATTTAAACATTATTTTGACATGAGTAAACATTGAATTGAAGATTTAAATCCTAAAAAAAGGTTTTTCAACTTGTAAATACTATATTTGCATTGAAGTATAAATAAAAAAAAAATTATAATTGTGTAAGTTTTTTCCAATCATATCCTTAAAATGAGTTTAGTTTCTTTACTGAACTGAGTTTTGTGTGCTGTTTTCTGCTAAACATTAAAAATATACTATTTTTATATTTTAAAGATAATTTAAATATATTTTAAAATTAATGACTATCGGTATATTTTGAAAGGAACAATATAGAAAAATGAGTAAAAAATCCAAACTCCTTTAAAATGATAACACATAATAAAACAAAATACCATATATTTCTTTCTGTTAGAGGAAATGTCCTAACACTTAAAATATATTTCTTTTTCATTTCGTGCACTTTATTCTATTTATAAATATCTTGGATGACTCGTAAAATGAAGGGTAAAACCAAGTTCGAAGAACTAGTTGACTGAAATGTCATGCCTAGTACCTGAAACGAAATTCTATTGCTTTTGTTCCCAACAGCTAGGCTAGTTTGCAGCTTGTTCCCTCAACATTAACCTGCTTCATCATGCCTTCATCTCTTGCCCATTTTATTACCTAGCTAGCTCTGTCCTATCCATAATTTAAGCATATTTAGCATCAGTAAAACCGATTATTTGTTTCCTTCTTTTGTGACAGTTGATCTCGAACCTAATGGGATGTCACAAATTTGTCTATGTAGAGAATATAAGGAATTAGACACCAAAAATATGTATGTCTGGACCTTGGTCCAGGATTCCAGAATCATCAATGAGACTGGTGTTTCTTTGCTCTGCCTTGACAAACTGTTGATTCGTCGCTCTTGGAACCCTCAGGTTTACGTGCCCATGGCGGTGCTTGATCTGGACCATAGCGATAATCATAGAAGAGCTCCTCGCTAGCATCTATGTGTTCCTTGGCAAATATGCCTACTCGGTGATCTCCAGCAACCAGCATCACCTGTGCCACAAGTACACGAGGCCAACAATTGTAATAGTTCAGAGATAAGGCAACTTAGTCCAAAGTGTACTATAAAATCCTAAAATTAGAGTTTCTGGTCTCACCTTTGCGTAGCAGTTGGGGTTTGACGAGTGGTTTGCAAATTTTAACTTGTCTCCTTTGCGATAAGCATCAAGAACGTACTGTTAAAAAACAGAAAGCAGCTTTAAGGTCTAAATTAGATTGCAGTCCCAACTTGTTATAGCTTGCCATGAAAGAAATTTGACCGAAAAGACTATGTTGACAACAGTAACAAAAATATAATGAAACAATAATACAAGACAGAAGAAAAATGTAGAAGATGTGAGATACTTGATCATTCAAGTCAAAAAGGAAAGAAGAGTTGGCGCGGTCATATATTTTCCCACGCTTATCGGCTTCTCGGTGGGAGATCAGTTCTCCTGTGTACTCTCCTAGATAATCATTTTTGTTAACAGGGTTCTGAAATATCATCATCAATTAGTAAGGTGAACAAGCTAATGTTGGAATTTAGAAAACAAACGAATCTGTTAATCTTATCAATAACCTTCAAGAAAGCTCCCCATCCTGCAACATCAGACTTTGCCAAGAGAATCTGACAGACACCAATAAAGCAACAGTGAGACCCAAATGCATGAGTTATGCATCATGGTGTTTGATTCATGACATGAGATTGAAATCTGGATAATTTTAAACGCCTAGTTACTTACTCTCTGTTGTTGCCTTAAAAGAAGCCTCATATTTCCACATTGACCTTCTCCACGCCGGGGTGGCTCCCCTAATGAACCATCACCACAACTGTTTACAAAGAACATATAGTCAAAGTAACATACAAAAGGGGAAACCGCTGAGAAATTTTTTACTTGAACAGCAGTAAAGGGAAATACGGTGGTTTTAAACTAGAAGATACTCGCTAAATAGAGAATTATCAATTTATGGTTTCTAAAGTTTTGGGTGTGGCGCGGTGGGGCTTGTGGAGGATATGGGTTCCTGTGATGAATAATTTAATAGCATAATTATCTGTTCAGGATTTACCCTATTGTTTCCGCACAAGAATTGCTTTACTTGTTTAAAAAAGGGATAAATTCACCTAAAAGTTCTAAGAAGTAAATGATTACAATCAATGTAGTTCATTAAGAATTTAAAGGAATTTAGGACAGTTAAACAATAGAAAAGAGAGTCATCCAACTGAAATAGTATGATTTTGAGACAACATAAATGCTTTATATACAGTTAGAAAACGGAATAATACCACAAATAGAAAATATTTAGTCTCCTCTAATAATGAAAACGTGATAAAGGAGTAAATAAAGACATTCCTAATAATTTATATATAATCTAGATACTCATGATTATATAGGATGTGCGCCTTATTTCTACATTATAACAGTCCTACTCAAGCTAAAACATATAAGTCATATATGCCCAATTCGCTGCGAAGGGCGTCTTAGAGACTTGATAAATATGTCGACCAGCTATTCACTACAATTGACAAATCTAATGGTATTGTTCCAAAACTCTAGTTTTTCATTTATGAAATAACAATCTACCTCAATATATTTAGTCTTGAAAAACAGGATTAGAGGCTGTGTAATGCTACCTAGTTGTTACATACAAAGCTTCAAATATAATCTCTTTGACAAGTGACAAAGGTCATTGCCTATATTTTGCTTGTGCATCCGGTGTTATTACATTTTGTTTCTTACTTTTCCACACAATACCTTGAAGTGGAACGTCTATTGCTTGGTGACCTTGCCAAGTCAACATCAAAATACCCAAAAATTTAAGTATTTCCCTTAAATGAGGTCTTTGTCATGAACATTCTTAATAATCTTAGTATCCTTACGGCTCCCTCCAAAAGGTCTTGACAGTGAGAACTTAAAAATGGACTTACTACACTCAGGATGAGTTAAAGTGAAGTCTTTCAGTTGGATAATATCCTTCTCATAATTGCCTCATCACATATATAATACGATAGATATGTATGTTGTATATGCAAAAGTCCCTATATGGCCTTGAGCAACATATCCAAGAGATTGCTCTATATAAACTTCCTCGTCAAAGTCACCATGTAGAAATGTATTCTTGATGTCAAGTAGATAACATCTAATGGTGAATAAGAAAAGGGAAGTCGAATAGATATCCTTTTGGCAATTGAAAAGAAAGTGTCAATGTAATTTTGGCCATAGATTTGTGTACGTCCTTTGACAACAAAACAAAACAAGTTTTATAGCAATTAATTTTACCATTTCCATTTCAGGAATGTCAAATCACCGACACCAACAATTAATTTACCAATTGGAACAGGAACAAACTCCTAAGTATCTACTTTGAAGAACACATATCTCATCAATCACTCGTTGTCACCACTTTAAGAGAGGTTAAGTGAGATAAAGCTTTATCTAGACAATTAGGAATAGGAACAAATGATAACAAGGACAAACAAATATATGTATGGTGAAAGACGATGATAAATTTAGTTAGTATAGTGAGACAGGTTATGCATCAAATGTGTAGAAGAGACTGAATTAAATATGGGAGATAGTGTTGGGGAAAGATCAGAAATAGCCTCTACTATAACATTATTCGTTGAAGATAGGTCCCATATTAGAATTCTAATAGGCCTTAAACGACATTGATATATATGAAGAAGGGTTGTAGAAGCATCCTGGGTCATGGAAGAGACGCCTAATGGTGATGAGAGAAGATTGACATTGTGCGAAAGTGACTACATGGAAGAACTTGTTATGAAAGTTGATGAGGTGCTGGAAGACGCGTTTTTTCCTTGAAATCTGGAACAGAATAATCCAAGGAGAGAAACGTAGATTAGACCACGAAACAAACTCCAAGGGAGCCACTACCACAGGGAAAGGAATGTATGGAGGAGGTGACCTGAGCACAGGTTGGTCAGTCATCAGGCATTGCCATGCACCAGTTGGAGTTGTGGCTGTTGGAACAGGAGAGAGATGTGAGAAAGGGCACAAGGATGGATGTCCCACGTTGGCCTTGATGTTTGGATAGTTCAATAGTTAGGCACGACACAAGCCCAACTTGTGTGTACCGAAGAAAAAAAATGGTCTCTAGAAACTTGTAGGAGGTAGCACTAGAACAGTGCATGTGAACCTGAGAGAAAGATTCGCCAAAACAATCCTCAAGAAACAATGGATCTACTAAGCCAACATGGTTATAAGATACCATGTTATTAAACCATAGGAAAGAGAGACATAGTTAAAAGTGTGTGTTTCTGAGAGCATGGATGTTTTACTTATACTGAAAAGATGAAATAAATACAATTGAGAGAAAGGTTTGCCAAAAATAAAATCCTCGGTAGACATTGGGTTTACCAGGCCAACATATAGGAATATAGGAAAGAGAGACATTAAGCTAAAACAATAGTTTTTGAGATAACAGGGATGTTTATTTATATTGAAAAGACGTAATCAAGACCATAAATAGAGGATATTTGATGTTCTCTAATAGTAAGATGTGATACAGGAATAAATGAAAACATTTACAATAATAGATATTTGATCTAGATATTCTTGATTATATACGATGTGCCATTATTCCTACATTTGTAATAAGGACAGTTCCAAGAACAGCTGGCATTTATTAGGTATAGAGGGAGGAGAAAGAGAGAAAAGAGAACTTTGAATAATGTTTAGTTTTGTATTGTGATGTTTTACAATAAGATGTAATTTGATGAAAAAATCTGGAGCAATCACTCCTAACTAAATAAGGAAATAAATTATACGCCCTCTTATCCTTAATAAAAGACGCTTCTAATACAATCACAACACACCAATAAAAAGTAATTATTTCAGTAGATTTTGTTGAAATTTTAAAATAACGATACTGATGTATCAAATTTACCCACATTATTAATGGATTTTAAAATCCTTTCTTGCTATTTATTAATAAGAAAAACAAACATTCATTATATTTAAAAGGGACAAATTAATATTTGCTAAAAATAATAATATATTTATATAAACCAGATATAAAAAAAAAATGATTCCAAGAGTGTAACTTTGGTTTCTCAAGTCAGTCAATATATATGACTGAAAAATTTACAAAAGGTTTGTGTAATACACAGAAACAACCAAATTGAGCAGATACTACTGAAATACTGGATTGTTGGTGCACAAATATTACAGGTGATTTTTTGAATAATGACTTTCTTAATCAGGTGAAGCAATAGAATGGAGATATGTTCATTCAAAAACTAGCAGTCTTAAAATAAATTTCACAGAAAAAATAATCGCCATAATACCTAACCCAGCAATTCCGACAAACATCTGGGTCACATTCCCGTCCTGCAGCAAAACAAGGACATTGTCGACTTCTGCACTGACTCTTGGCACAATGGCATCCTCTGAATCGATTTTTGCAGCTTTTTGAACAACTGAAGGTAGAAAAGCCAATTTATTATATTAAATCATGATTTACGAACACAACTACACATTAAGTTGAAAGTGCATTTTATAGGAACCTAACCACTGAAAAAAGAGTTTTGAAGAAATAGCTTTATATTGACAGTTTCACATCTGTTGCTCCTCAGAAATAGATGATTGCTTCTTGTATTATGTTCAAAGGTTTGCTAACCAAGGGAAACCATATTTGATCATCAATCCAGATTTCTTGCAAGATGTCTTGCAATTTTCTCTTCCATTATATTAATAAAAGCTACATAATTAAATGAAAAGTGAAATACCCGCAATACTTTTCACAGCATGTTCCACCATTAACGCAAGTACATTCCTTTCCACACATTGACTGACATCCACATGGCGTATACTGCTTGCAAGATTGGTTTTTCCCATCAGCAATTCTTTTCCATATTGATGGGTGGCCAGTAGACTTCCAAGAATATTTAAACTTCCTTGTTTTGCCCCTTTTCCTCAGCAATCGTGACCTAGATGGCATCTCCTGGTCCTAACATGAAAACCCAGATACGAAGGAATTTAGTTGGCATCTAAAGTAGAGTGTGCTCATAAAGGTTGGTAGAAGTTTTCAGAACAAAAGTAGCATAATACATGTAAGTGCAGCCAAATGATGTTTTATTTAAAAAAAAAAAACTCATCATACAATGGAGTATCGTGGCAGAGGTAATAAAGAAAGAATATTTATCAACTCAAAAGCCAAAAGAAAGCCAAATAAGCACCCTCATAATAAATGTAAGTGCAGCCAAATGATGTTTTATCTAAAAAAAAAAAAGAACTCATCATACAAATGAAGTATGGTGGCAGAGGTAATAAAGAAAGAATATTTATCAACTCAAAAGCCAAAAGAAAGCCAAATAAGCACCCTATTTATGAGGCAGCAAAATAAGAAAGCCAAAAGAATTCCTTCAATCAAAGATAATTCATATATTTTGAAGTTCGATGCCTAACTAGCCTATTGAGATACCAATTATCCTATTTGCAAAGAAATTTCAGAAAATATTGATGTTGGTTATATAATTTTTTAAATAAAAAGATTGGCCATATAACCTATTGGTATATTACAAAACCTACACAAGAAAGTAGTAGGGCAAAGAAGATGGAAACAGGAAAGCTTGAATTCTCACCGTGTACTCTGCATCAAATTTTCCCTTGTCATCCATGATTGAACTAGGTGCAATGATAGACCCGTGGGACATTGACACTCCTCCAGCATGCATGTAAGTAGCTATTTCCATGCAAGTCTTTAATCCAGAAAGTAAGTTCCTTGCTATGAGGCAGCTGCAGATTACGAGTTTCACTTTACATGAGCACAAAATTAAATTAGAACTAACATGAAGTAAAAGTATATGACAGGAAAATGCAATATGCTTTTAGTTTCATTTGCATAAGAACCATTAGTAACAATTGGAGAAGCTTCCTACAAAGCTTTCAAATTGTGCACTTAATGGGTTGCTATTACTTGCCGCTCAGAGAAAATCATTAGTTATTATTAATTGCATAGTACAATGAAAAGGGCTGTTGCAATAGAGCACAACACTAGCACAAGAAATAAGATTATTTCACAAATAACTACATGATATGTTATATGGATATAATGTGTAATACATCAAATTCCACGGACAATTGGGAAGGTTATTTATTTCAGAGGTACAGCATTTCCACTACTAGGATACAGGTATTAATCTAAATTGGTCATACAATTTTGTGATACAGGCGAAGCTAGTACAAGATGACATTTTGGTAACATTTCAAGTTACTTGTTGCTCTCCCCTTCCCCCTCCACTCCATTACCCTTCCCTCACCAAACCCCATCAAGCATGTGGAGGGTGGGTTCCCTCTCATTTAGATGAACTCTTTATTTCTACCCACTTTTATTATTTTATTTTTGGAGGGTACTGGAGGGGAGAGATCAAGTGCTCAATGATTTCTTCCAGAACATGAGTGCAAGACAATATGTTACTTCCAAGAAACAAAAAACACTCATTTCACTCAGTAGAAAACATATGAAAGTACAAAATATTTTACAAACTCTTTCGAAGTTAAAAGCTTTATTTTCCGTAATTACTCACATCTTCCAGAATATTAATTGAAATTGAAGTTAAAACAAGAGGTTGGGTTTGTAGCATTTAAAGGCAAAGAAAAGTGTAACTTCCATAACAACAACAACAACAGTGATAAGTGAAATAAAATAAAATCATAACAAAACAGTGTGCAAACAAGCAAAAGAAACATATACTAGACATGAGAAAGTGAATAGACACACTATAAATTAAATTTGGTGACATCCTTGCATTTCTCAACAGAAACAGAAAAGCTCCATACCTATTTCTTCCAAACATCTCTACTCCCTTCAAGTATAATTCTTTCTCTAGAGGTTTCCAATCTGAGAGGCCTGGCATCGCATCAACTTTCCCTTCCATTGAGCTGGGCAACTTAAATTCTATCTTACTTGTAGGATCTTTGGGTCCATCCCCAATACTTTTGTCCTGCTCATCCGTATCGCAAGTCCTAGAAGGGTCTATTAATTTATTCGAATTATGTTTATCAGATTTGTCCAAAATTACACAAGTAATAGTATGTTTACTTTCATCACATGCACCCAAGAGGTTATTGCTAGAATCACTATTTACAGTAATTACATCATTTGAGATAGTCTTCAGTTTTTTATTAGAATTTTGAGAACCATCAGGAGGGGTTGTTGAGTCACAAAGTGCTGTGTCTGACAGATTTGTGACTTTCCGTTTTTCCACACTTAATGAGATAGGAACATTTAAATTGAGAGATCCATGACAATCAACTTCTGTTCCAAAAGGTGCTGTACTCTGATTACCAGGTTCCTCTATAGTGGAGGGTGCCAATATCCCATCTGCCTCTTCCATAGTTGTAGTTCTCTTATTTTGATCAGACCCAGAAGTTGCATCTGTTGACACACCTTTGACTTCATTTAACTTCTGGTAATTGAAATGGCAATCAAATACAAGAAACACTTGAGTTTAAATTGAAGTTGGGTGAAAAAGTGGACACCAAAAGATAAACAGACACACGCATAGAATCAGTCACCATATACTACGTCTAAAGCACACCTTAATAAGCCAACATGCCTCATACAAAAAAATTGACTGCATTGACTTCCAATATAAATCAACAGAGCATATCTATTTTATAATGGTCGACAGTCAATGAAAACCTGTTCAACTGAATACCGGGGGAGCGGGTGGTGTGACTAATTTCATCTTTTAGAATTGAAAACCAGTAAAAAATTCAAAATTTGACAAACATGTATCTCAGACAAGGAAAAATACCTGAAGGTAACACTGATCACTGCATGGTTTCTTGTCACCTTCAGGATCACACCATACTGTCTGCTTTTCACTCTGAAGTAAACCATCAAATTAGTCTTATGGATGAGGAAACTATGGATTGAGTTGAAAATAACACAGGATACAGTTACTTACAGGATATACTAAAGGTTGAGAACAGCCATGCAGACGACAATCAAAAATCTGCTGTATGAAAAGCAAGAAAGAATGGATGCACTTACTATGAGATGATAAAATGATAAAAGTATCATGCTTTTAGTACTTACTAGGCACCGGCGACAAAAAAGATTATCAAAAGAATCTAATGCAGCACTCAGGCTTTTCTCTGGAGAGATGCCAATACATTCATAATCTCCTGGGTTTTCCGAATGCTGATCCAACATACCAATGTTCTTTTCCTTTATACTTTTGTACCTCTCCTGCAGATTGTTTCCAAAATTTCTCCCAGAAATAAAAATTGCTTCTCAATGTAAATCACCAGATGCATGTTTTTCTTTTAAAGTTAGATTAACAACCATGAAGCATAATCTCGTTCCACAAGTTATGCAAGATTACCTGAATTTCTGAACTGGTGCCCCCAACAAATTCGCTAACAATATTCAGTACCTCCTCATTTAACCCATATTCCTCAAATGCCATCCTAGCAAATCAAATAAAGACAATAATTATAGAAAGGAAAAACGTTGAACATTTCATAAAGTTTATAAATGTTATTAAAATTCTTGTGCGATCACAATAAAAGTATTGTTTCCTGAACACTTAAACAGTTATTTGCACGCCAACAAAACATTGATCTTACTTGTCAATTAAATGATATTCATATGGCTAATGAGAAATGTTACAATCAAGATTGTTCTACTTCCATTGAATCTTCAGAAATAAATGGACCTTCTTTAAACAGCTCTATCCTATTCATTTTAACTTACCACATTACACGGTCTTCAGCCTCGGAAAATTCATGTTTTTCTTCCTCATGTTCTGTTAACTCTTCCTCACTGTCACTACATATCAGTGCTTCACTTCCATGTTGATCATAGTAGATTCTTCTTCTTCCAACAACTGACTGATCTTCCGCCATTCTCTGATTTCTGATGCGTGTGAAAGATTTAAAATAGCATAAAAACATTATAAATCTGCGTACTCACCGATCAATAAATTTTGAAATCTCAGTTTCTGTTTTAAAATGGAAAGCAGGTAGTTTCAATTTGGAAAAAAAAAATTGCACAACAGACCCATCAGGAGAGAAATTAATTATTTGAAAGTTAAAACACCTGTCCAGAAATATCCAAGAGGTATACGGCGGTAATCTTTCAATATATGGTATTTTGATACTTGTAGCAGATAATACATCTTGATTGCTGTGGTCTTTGTCTCCTGAGACTGGAGAGAAACCACTGAATTTACATAAAGGACGGTCAATTCTAGAAAGAATTGGAGTTTTCCTATTTTCCTCCTGTGAAGAACCCCTTGTTGATATTGCCTTTAGGACTCCTGAGGTATGACATTGTAGCTTCTTCTCATTGCTCTGAATTTTTTCCTGCAGAAATATAACTAAGGTTGATTGCAATGAGTACAAAAAGAGCCCTCTCAACATTGAAATTTTCGAAGAAACATGAAAAGAAAAACTGCTTGCAGCTCATACAAAGACTTCTCACCAATATAACCAAATTAGAAAAATTAACTCTCTGTCAGAATGTCAAACAAGAACTGAAATAAAATTTATAGACAATCGAATTCGCATACAATAACAAATGTTACGAGATAGAGTTTAAGGTCATCTTCTCGAATAAATAGAAACAAAAAGTTATGTCTCAGCCAACAAACTATAAAAGTCTGGACTCTTTCCTAGAAGAATAAAGCTAAGGCAGCTTAAACCCGTTTCAATCTTACTTTAATGTATACAATTCTCTCCGCCTGGATTTGCTTTTTCAACTGATTTATCTTGAGGGACAAGGTTCCCAATACATCATTTGCAGCCTCTCCAAGTTGTTTCTGTCGACATTACAGAACAAAAAGTTACCATTTCAAAAGTACAGAAAATAGAAAATCATAAAACAAAATCCGCTACATGCAGTAGCGGCGTAAAATTTCAATTCTCACTCGACGAAGCAAAAGGACCATTTAATCAGTAACGAAAAATCCACAACAAAACAGAAACCAACATTGAAGACTAAGCACAATCCAAAAGCCCTACTCCCGAATCAAGTCTTGTGATATTCAATTACAGAGAGATAGAGAAACAGAGAGCTCTTAAATGATGTTCGCTCGTGACTATCATGTCAAATTCAAAATTCTATACAGGCATAGTCAAATTCTGAAAAGCAGTTACGCCACCGATTCCTTTGAGTCAAAATAGAAAAAAGGAATTGAAGCATTAAACAGCAAGTTATCTAGTTATTGTTAAATAGAAGAAAGAGAGAGAAACTAACTACTCGAGGTTTGGAAACGGAGTCGGTAGGTTTTGACACCATCGATGATGTGCCGTGTGGTGTGGAGTCAGTCGATCGAAGGAAGTGGAAGAAGAAAAAGAGAGACTCACTCACTCTCGTGTGTGCTGTGTAAGAAAGAAGAGAAAGAAAGTAACAACTTCTGAGTTTTGACACGTTTGGTTACATGGCCTACCGCGGAAACAAACGCAACGTAATTTTTGGTGGTTGCGTATAAATGGTAAGGTACGCGCTATTCACCACCGCTACTATTTTCTGCTACTGTTTTTTTCGTTATATTTTACGCTATTGCCTATATTGTGGGATATTGTGGGAGTTAATTACCTTTAATTTGGACCGATCCATCCACCTTTTGTGGTCATTTCCTCGCGTCCTTTTAACCGTAAGGTGAAAAAATATATATATACTAAGGTCAATTGTGTTGGTACATTATTCCAATTGTATTATTGCAATATGCAAAGATGGGTTTTTTAAGAGTTCAATTTAACTATTTTGACATACTTTGAATCTAAAACTTTGGTATTAAATTTATAAATACTACATCTAATAAGAAGTTTGTGTATGAAGATGCCTTGGAAAGAGGTGCACTAATTATAATGCTCCTTTCTGTGAAGAGCAAACAATTAGTTGCATCTATGTTTTGTGCTCTGAACTGAAAAATAATTATAAAGGTGTGGAAGGATGGAGACAGAATGGTTTAGTGCTGTGTGACGGGATTGACTTAACATATCTGTCCGACATTTATCGTGTCCTGATTCATTTCACCGTTAAAAATATGTTTAATTATGCCTTTGGTCCCATTTTGGAGTCAAAATCTCAAAATGGTATCTAAATTTTTAAAAGTCTCAAAATGGTTCCCTTTTTTGTTGAAATGTCTCACGTTTGCCCTTGCCGTTAAGTCAACGTTGACGCCGTTAGAGGGAGCGTCACGTGTCAGTTCCTCGATTTTTTGAATTTTTTATTAATTTTTTTTTGAATTTTTTTTTTTATTTTTAATTTTTTTTTTGAATTTTTTTTTAAAAATTAAAAAAAAAATGCCACGTGTCAAGCTGTCATTGTGTCACGTGGCAGTGACAGTGACATGTGTCAATATTACGCCACGTGTCATTTTCTTAGTCTCAATTTGGTCCCTTTATTTTAATTTGTCTCAATTTAGTCCCAATTTTTGTAAAAATGGGCAATTTTGTCCCTCTCCAAATTGAAATCAAATTTAATTTCTGTATAAATGTACACAAATATTTCCATCAAAATTGATATTTCAAGTAAATATTTTTAACCAAATTAAGTTCATTTAATTAATATT
>Ga0214542_1007796_pt1 | contig 18310 bp, 7 predicted proteins | sample CNSS1metaG_FD_160096 | JGI IMG/M metagenome (GOLD analysis project Ga0214542, IMG submission 160096) | Root nodule microbial communities from cowpea collected in UCLA plant growth center, Los Angeles, California, USA - CNSS1 | ecosystem: Host-associated > Plants > Roots > Nodule | place: USA...
AGATATATATATATAGATATATATATATATATATATATATATATATATATATAGCAACATGTACATAAAAATTTACCCAATATATGACACAAACTGTAAAAAAATATATAATTAAATGTATGGTTAAGTAACTGTTTTAAAAGTCTAAACATATTAAACTTTGAACAAACGCAGCTTTAGTTGGGAAAGTAAATTGGATTATGAATGTCAATAGAATATTCAACCAAAAATAGAAGTAAAACATGTTTTTTTAGTATTTAGTAGAAAAACATTAATGCATGATATTCACCGATTTTCTTATAACAACTTTAATATATTAAGTTAATAAAATATTTAATATTCCAAATTTATTATACTCAAACTAATAAAAATTTAAATGAATATTTATATAATGAAATATTTATTAAATATAATAACATATTAATACATCAAATTAGTAAAATATTTAATGTAAGACTTGATACTTTTTCTTCTTCCTTCAAAGAAAAAAATAAGAAAGAGTGATATAGTTGAAGGATATAATCTGTATAAATATTTAAATGATGCTAAAACAATTAAATAATAACTAGCGTAAACACAATCACCGTCGCGTCTGTGTGTACGTATTTTTTAAATATGCATGATATATAAGTAGTTGATGATAGTGTAATGTTATTAAGTTAATAAATAATATAAAATTATATTTATTAAGAATAAAGTGAAATGTATGGAGAAAATAATTGTTGATAAATAGGAAAAAAAAGGAGATAAGTAAATAGTTTTATAAAAACTTGTAAAAGTAACCATTAATTTTTAAAAGTTTAACAAATAATTACATTGTAAAGGATAAAGTTGAAATTATGAAATGTGAACACAAAAGAGGGAATCACTTTATATATAGTTATAGATAAAGAAACATGTCTTATTAATGAAGCATTATCAATCAAACTATGTAAGTTGTTAGTCCAACAATTTACACCTAACTTAAGCGTTATTTCTCTATTTTATTTTTTAACATTCTATTTGAAGTCTCACACCGACTAGAGATATGACTAATTTACAATATATAGTGATGCACAAATCTCACCTTACAAGCCGGTTTTGTGGGTTTGAGTTAGGCGCTTAAAACTCACTTCTAATATGGTATCAGAGTCAGGTTAGAGCCTATCATAGCGAACTTTCTTGAACATTCTGTTCAACCCGCTATTGGGCTGCTAACGGACCACTCACTAATTTCTAGTCCCACGCACAAGATGAATATACCTCGGCGTGAGGGGGTGTGTTGGAAGTCCCACATCGGCTAAAAATATGGCTAATTCACAATATATAAGTGAGGCGCAAACCTCAACTTACAAGCCGGTTTTGTGGGATTGAGTTAGATTTAAAACACACTTCTAACACATTCATTGGTTTGAAAATTTAGTTATCTATGTTTGGTTTGTTCAAATTAAATATCCATTATTCCATTACTAATGATGTGAAGTAATTTCAAATTGTTGATGAGTAATCATATATGGATAGTGTATGAGATTGATTATTTATAAGGTGAAAGATGTTGTGATATTTTTAATTAATGACTAAAGTGGTATTACCATGATGAGCCAAAAATGTATTACTAAGTTCTTGAATTATTATATTAACTAATTATTAAATATTAGTCTTTGAATTTAAGCTTATTATAGCTGTTCTAGAAGTAATTAATCGTTATACGTTTATTATTTTTAAATGAAGATTCTTTAGTCTACTTGATCGATATGACATTAATGAATAAATAACATTCAATAAATAAGTAACTTATCATTTATTGTATGTTTAATTAAATAATATGTTTAAATAATTAACTTATCATTCAATAAATAATTAATGTTATTTATTGTTTGTTTAATTAAATAATTAACTTATCATTTTAGTTTTTAATTATCAAATAACATTAGACACCTATAGAGTTTAAGTGATGTATATATATTTGGGTGTCTAATATAAACATACCTAAATAGGATAATGTAATAAAAACACTAAATATCATAATCTAATAACAAGATTTAATTAGTGAGTTTTATTGTAAATTTGGTACATTTAGTAAATTATACCTATTAAGTATTAAACCTACAATTAAAATTTTCAATTATTACAAACTTTCTTATAATACTTAATAAGAATATAACTACCAAAACTAAAACTATCTACATATATAATTTTGGTGATTTTAATATTAATTAATAAAATTTTATTTTATTTAATTTAACCTTTAATTATTAAAAATTAATTTTAAATAACAAATTATTAGCTATACATATTTAGTTTTAGTTTTATTTAATTCAGTATTAAAAGAACTTTTCAGAATATAAACATCAAATCTAATTTTATTAAAAATATTTGATATTAATATTTATAAATAAAAACTATTCATTTACTATTATGTTAGAAACATGTAACAAACTGATGAGATAATATATGTGAATGTAGTTCTAAATATTTTGGTATTTTAATTAGGAGAATGATAATTAGTGTCTTTATAACACTCATTAAGATATAATTAATGATTTTTTATTTCATCATTTTTATATTGAAAATTGAAATAATTAATTTTATAAATTAAAATAATATAAATTCTAAGCCATATATCTCTTATACTAAATAAATACTTTGGAAAATAAAGTAAAACTACAATAATAATTATTAGGCCAAAATTCATTTAATATTAACGAATAAAGTAAAACTGCAATAATAATTATTAGGTCAAAATTCATTTAATATTAATGATGAACTTTTATAAAATTCAATCTGTATTAATTATTCTTAACTCGTCCCTTAAGGGTATCGGTTAATAAGATATTTTTAAATATAATAAAATATTTTATACCTACTTGTAAATATTTGGTGTATTTTTAAATTTATTAAAATTTAAATTAACTACAATTAATATTAACTAAAAATAAAATTGTATAAGTTATGAAAATCATTTAATATACACTTAAATATTTAAATCAAATACATCTTTACAAAGAATATTCACAAAAAAATGATAATTATAAATTAGATCAAATTAATCGATTTCATTAATTTGACCATTAAATATGAAAACTCTACCGTACGAAACACTTTAAACAACGGTTTAAAATAGTTATTAAAAAGATACTAGAATAGTTGTTATTTATTTAAGTCATTATTGTAAGTTTTATCATTCAATGATAACTTAGATCGTTACTAAAAATTTTGTTTTATTAACAAATTTGTCGCGGTGACAACAGTGACTTGTAATCCATTGTTAATTTAAGTTGTTACTTTTTTTCTCATTAATAAAATAAAGTATTTAGTTCAAACAAATATTAATAATTCTAAAAAGTAAGTCAAAGTAGTGATAAAATGAGTTCTAATAATTCGTAGGATAAATACCAAAATAGAGATTATTATTTGATTTAATCTTATTAACTAAATTAATTAATTTTGCTTTAAAATGTGTAAATTATCCTATCCCAAGTAAAAGTGAACTAATTTTTAAGAAAATACTTTTGTCACTAAATGAGTTATTTGAGTAATATTAACTTATTGACACGTAACTAATTTGTGCACAAAAATGATTAAGATCACTAAAATGGTAAAATCTTCCACGAGTCAAAATTGCATACATACTCCAAAATTTTCGAGTGTTTTGCACGAAAATATTTATTTTCAAATGTATCGTTGGATGTGTAGCCATCTAATTTAATTACACTTTTAATAAACTAATCATTAAAGTAATACGTGATAGACTAAAGTTATCTTGTTTTGGAACCATGCATACATTTCTTTAATTTGATGATAATTTGATACAAGAAAAAGGAATGCACATGCTGAAATCACTACAAACCACTCTATTTAATAGTCATTACTCTAAAAACTGTACTAAAACTGATTTTTAATTAATTGATGGGTAACCTTTCTCTTGCAAAGTAATTAAAATCGAGATTATAAATAGAATAAAAAAGGGTTCATATAGTCGTAAATTAAATCATGGTGAGATCATACTACAAATCATAAATTTTACTTTTTATAATATATATAAATAATTATTCAATTTTATAAGGAATAAAAATTAATCCAATTTCTTCTTTTAAAATTTTAAATAATATGAAAATAATTAATATAATAAAATATGAAAATACAAAAAAAATTAAAGTAAAATAAAAGAGAGAAAATAAATCAAAAGAAACAAGCTGTTATTGGTCTTCATAACTAACATTAATATAAATTTTTTTATAAATAATTAGAGTAAACACAGACATTATCGTGCATGTGTATATGCATTTTTTAAATATGCATGATATTATATAAGTAGATGATGATATTGTAATGTTATTAAGTTGATATAAAAAATAAATTTATATTTATTAGAAACAAAACAGGATGAATGGAAGAAAATGAGAAAATAACAATTTTTGAATAGGAATAAAAAGAAGGAAAGAAGATAAACCATTTTATAGAAACATGTAAGAGTAACTATTAAATTTTAAAAATTTAACAAATAATTATATTATAAAAGGTAAAATTTAAATTATGAAATATGGATAAAAAAAAGAAATTCTCTTTATATATAGTTATAGATAAAAATAATATTATAATTAATAAATACAAGAAGTAATAAATGTTAACATTATTATGCTTTGGGTCTATACAAAATTGTGGTTGCAAAATTGGAAAATTACTAAACATTACCATGCTTTGGGTCTATAGAAGATTGTGATTGCAAAATTAGGAAATTATAATTGCAAAATTACAAAATTATAATTGTATTAAATTTTAATTGAGAAGTGTTGTGGTGTATTGTAACTGGATTTTAATTGTATAAAATTTTTTATTGAGAAAAAAAATTTTAATTGTATTAATTAGTATTTAATTTAATTAGGTGAGAGATGATTGTGTGCTCTCAACACCTTTATCAATGTAAAATTTGAATTATTTATCAAAGAAACTGATAGTACAACAGAAATCTCGAAAAAAAAAAGACGACGATTTACACAATTTTATGATTTTGTTCAACAATTATACTAATCACAATGTATTATTACGATTATGCGTAAGGAAGATCTGACCTGTAAATAATATATAAATCGTATGATTTTTATTTAAATTTCGATTTTGATTACCTTAATTACATAAATAACTATGTGCAATGAACTTTGAAGTTAGAAAAAATATCCGGTGAACTCATTTGATAATTATGTAAAGAATTTTACTTGTCACCCCGAAATTGTGTCCATGCTAAAACCAAAAACACTAAAAATCAAAATAAAGATTACATCCTATTGTTAATAAAATATTGAGTTCAGCAATTTTTGTCTCATAGAATCACTCTTAGTTAATGGATTACACTCCTCTCAGTATTCTTAGTCGGCTAAATAGAACCCTATAATTAATAACAAGTTTTGACATGGTGTGGTTTGGTAACAATTGCAAACTATCTAAACTATGTAGAACCCTACAAATTTATCACAACCTTTTTCTTTGTCCACATCACACTCTGTTCTCACCTTCAATACTTTCACCTACATAAACACTTCTCCCATAGCAAGATTTTTCAGTGATGCCAAACACTAATGTTTCTCTCAGACTAATTTCATCAGAGTGATTCCATGATTTGGAAGCCAAAATGGTCACAAAACCTTCCACTTTCCTTGTATCACCATGTTGGAACATGTGAGTGAGAGTGGTCCATCATTGTTTCTATCAAAGTTCACTTGATTCACTTAGTGTTTGAAGAAAGGTCACAGAGAGAAACACTAACTTAAACCAGTAGCACTGACAAAAGGGAGTCAAATTTTTATTGATATGGCAACAGCAGAAGGAAGGATCTGTTCATCATCAGCAAGCAGAGATTTGGCCTCAGCAAGGTTTGATGAGGAAGTGAGTGGAGAGAGTGATGTGTTTCACAGAGGTGGAAGGGAAATAGAAGAAGAGGAGGAGCTGAAGTGGGAAGCTTTGAAAAGGCTTCCAACATATGACAGAATGAGGAGAGTGCTTTTGAAGCAAGTTTTGGATAATGGAGGAGTGAACTATGAAGAGGTTGACATCACCAAGCTTGGATTGCAGGAAAAGAAGCATCTCCTTGAGAACATAGTAGGAACTGCTGAAGAGAACAATGAGAGTTTCCTCCATAGGATGAGGGAGAGAATTGATAGGTACCCTTTTAAATGTTTTGATCCTATATACTCCATCTGTGTTCTGTTCAAACCACACTAAAACACTTTCCTTTGTTTGTTTAATCTTAATTGCTTTTGTTGTTACAGGGTAAGCATTGAGATTCCCAAGATTGAAGTAAGGTATGAGCACTTATCAGTTGAAGGGGATGCATATGTTGGAACAAGAGCACTACCAACACTCTTCAATTCTACCCTCAATGCAATAGAGGTATACATGTTCTTAGTTTTTCTAATCAGACTTAGTATTTTGATTTTCAATAGAGAAAGTGTTTGGTGATTTCTTAACCTTTTATCAGTTTTCTGTTCTGGTTTTTGCAAACATGTAGATGAATATGCTTGCATAACATGAATATGTTTTCTTTACCAGGTATTGGTGAATTATCTTGTAAGCCTTGTGTTTGGAGTTTTGGGATTTCTTCACCTTTTGCCTAAGAACACAAAGGGTGTGAAGATTCTCCAAGAAAAAGTTGTCAAGATTCTCAAAGATATTAGTGGAATTGTGAAACCATCAAGGTACCTAATTAGTGTATAATTTCAATCTTCATATCATGATAGGGTTTGATTCTGTCCATTTTATTTCTGGAAGATGTATGACTTTATACTTAAAAAATAAGATTTAAAATTTTATTATTCATTTTTATGTTTCTCAGATTTTATTGGGTTCTAATATACTAAAGAACCCGTTACATTTAATTTATTTATATATTTTAAAATAAATTATATTAAGTTATTAATTACATTTAATTCTGTACAAGTTAATAGATAGAAATTAAAACTATGAATCAAATTATGTTTTTAGTTAATTTATAATTTTAAGTTTTTTATTTAATTTTTATTATAATTTAAATAATTTATCTACCACACTAATTAATTTTTATTTTTAAAAAAGATTAAATATGATAGTTTAAAATAATAAATTTAATATATGTTTGTGTAAATGAATGAATTCAATGCATAAAGTCATCTTGCTGCTTTTGTATAAAAGTTTGGACAGTGCTAAAGTTGAAAAAATGGACCACCGAGATCAATTCGAGAAGTGAAGTGATTTTTTTTTTTCTGTTGGATACAGTGTGTCAAACAAATTAATTATTTCACTCAACTTAAAAGAATTAAAATATATGTAATTTTTAACATTTATGTCACGTAAATAAAATTAAATCTCAATTTTTATACATACTAATTTAATATATAAATTACAAAATTTGCCTATGTTTAACTGAAATACTATTATTTTTATTAAAATTATATTTATTAATTTTAAAAACGATTTAGTGCGTAAATTTATGATTCCATCTACCTAAACTTATAGGGACTACATAAGACCAGATCTGATCAAAATTTATCTGTTTCAATTTACGTTATTAGTTTTCTAATTTAATTCATGTTATTGTACATATATGGATTAAGCCTATTTAGGTGACTCTAAATAATTTCCACATACGTAATTATTAAAAATGGTTAATCTTCATTAAAGTCATATTTCCATTTACGTATGTTAATTCTAATAGTAGTCATTGCCAATTTAAGTATAAAAATTTGAACAATACTATATATAAACCAATTTTAGCATCAAATGGAGATTAGTATAGATTTTGTTCGGTGATACTTAATGCATGTTTAATTTAGTTCATTTTATAAGAAAATATTTTTGTCACTCATTTTTTTAGGTATTTCTAAAATAAAATTTAAATATATTGACTAAAAAAAATTAAGTTATATTATATAAATAAGACAAACCTAGTTTTATTAAATTGATGTTGTATACCTCAATGCTTAAACCTAGTGAGTATAGAGAATTTTTGTTAAAGAAATTGATAACTAATAACCATGTTAAATTTTGATAACTTGACAAGTATGGCATTAGAAGTAAGATAACTATTGCTTAATAAATAGATAACTAAGTAGATAAATAATCCATTTATCAAATTTATTGCCTTACAAATAAATAGCCAATCAAATAGACAAAGACTCATATGTTAGAACTATATAAGTTTCATTTATAAAAATGGTTATTATTGAATACAAATTCCTATTATTGAAATCACTTTCCAAAAAGTGCATCACCAACTGTAGACCTAATTGATTCTTTGGTAACTAAATTTAAACTTTATTTCTATCTCTGCAGAATGACTCTGCTTTTGGGACCTCCAGGATCAGGAAAAACTACATTACTGAAGGCACTTGCAGGAAAAATGGACAAGGATTTAAGGGTTAAATTAAATATCCTCTTCTTCCCTTCTTTATGAATAATTTATTTCTGAAACTGTTCAACAGATACATATAAGATATTTATCACTAACAAGTATCTCTGGTGTCTAAAATTTTTAATTTTTTTTACTGGAAATATAGAAATACATAAAATCATAAAAAAAGTGATCTTTTTGTCATCCCAATGAAAAAAAATGAGAGTATTTTTCATTAGTACCCAAGGAATAACAGTTAACATAGTCATACATATATCATATTACATTTTATTACACATTCAATAATGTCTTGAAAATTAAAAAAAATAATGTTACACTGCTTAAATGGTTCCTCCATCACCCTGTACACAAGACTCTTTATACAAAAAATGTATGTTTAGTTTATATAACATGCTTTGTTACTTTTTTTATAGAAAACTCCACTAATTGTTTATATCATATGATTTTAACCAATGAGTATATATATAGTGAAATTGTTCACATCACTATGATATTAAGAATGATTATGAATTGTAAAATACCTTTTTACATAGTTAAGTTGAGATTATAGAGTTCATTTGTAATGTGAACTCATCAGAGAATTTCTTTCTGGGCAGGTATCAGGAAGAGTGACGTACTGTGGTCATGAATTATCAGAGTTTGTTCCTCAAAGAACATGTGCATACATTAGTCAGCATGATCTTCACTATGGAGAGATGACAGTGAGAGAGACACTGGACTTTTCTGGACGGTGTCTGGGAGTAGGAACAAGGTATGATATGCTGGAAGAGTTGTCGAGAAGGGAAATAGCAGCCGGCATTAAACCAGATCCTGAGATAGATGCTTTCATGAAAGCCACAGCAATGGAAGGTCAACAAACAACTCTTGTTACTGATTACGTTCTAAAGGTTTGCTCACACTTTGGTCTAAATCATTTTCCTTGTTAGCCACCAAACTTCAAGTTCTGTCATCTAACTTTTTTATGCAATACTACAGATTCTTGGGTTGGAAATATGTGCTGATATTTTGGTGGGAGATGAGATGAAAAGGGGCATTTCTGGTGGACAAAAGAAGCGTTTAACTACTGGTATGTGGATACGAAATTTCACTCACAAGCATCTTCTTACCATAACATAAGAAGCACATACACTTCAAAGTTATTACATTCATGTTGAATCTAACGTTTTCCAAAATGTGTTGAAAGTTCTCGATCGATCAGAGATAAAGCCGGTTTAGAATATATAAGTGTCTGCAAACCTCAACTTAGAAACTAATTTGTAAGGTTGAATTAGAATTAAAATTCTCTGTTTAACATATTATACTGTATTTTTGTGTCCAATGTTGTGCCTGTGGTTTCTAGACTATGGTCTAGATGATTGTACCATGGAGTTTGAGAGGAAAATTATCTGTGTGATATTAGATTCCTTTGCAGAATCATCCATTTTGCAGTTCTGATAAACAAGAACTTACATAACATGAATGCAGGTGAGATGTTGGTAGGCCCTGCAAAAGCATTCTTCATGGATGAAATTTCAACTGGTTTGGATAGTTCCACAACCTTCCAAATTGTCAGGTTTATGAGGCAGATGGTCCATATCATGGATGTTACCATGATAATCGCTCTTCTGCAACCTGCACCAGAAACATATGAACTTTTTGATGACATAATATTGCTTTCAGAAGGTGAGATTGTGTATCAAGGTCCCCGTGAGAGTGTTCTTCATTTTTTCGAAACTGTGGGGTTCAAATGCCCAGAAAGGAAAGGAGTTGCAGATTTCTTACAAGAGGTAACTTCGAAAAAGGACCAAGAACAGTACTGGTTCAGAAGGGACATTCCTTACCAATATGTCACAGTGCCTGAGTTTGTAGCCCATTTCAAGAATCACAGTATCGGTCAGCAACTACATGAAAAGATTAAAGTTCCATATGATCCTAATGAAAGCCATCGCGCTGCATTGGTGAAGGAAAAGTATGGCATCTCCAAATGGGAACTCTTCAAGGCATGCTTTTCAAGAGAGTGGCTTTTGATAAAACGCAACTATTTCGTATACATATTCAAGACTTTTCAGATTACTATGATGGCTCTGATTGCCATGTCAGTGTTTTTCAGAACAGATATGAAGCATGGTCAACTTGAGGGTGCAGGAAAATACTACGGTGCACTATTTTTCAGCCTCATTAATATAATGTTCAATGGAGTGGCTGAACTTTCAATGACAGTCATTAAACTTCCGGTTTTCTACAAGCAGAGAGATTTCCTCTTTTTTCCAGCATGGGCTTTTGCATTGCCCATTTGGGTCCTCAGAATTCCTCTCTCACTGTTGGAATCAGGACTATGGATCATCCTCACTTATTATACTATTGGCTTTGCTCCTGCAGCTAGTAGGTATGAGAATACTTGAAAAACACGCAATAAGAAAATAATATCCTTAAGTGGAAGCACATTCGCAAATAAGAGTAGAAATATAAATAAAAGTATACAGTAATGAGTTTCTCAATGGCACAGAAATGAAATAATAGGTTCACTCTCTAATCATTCTTTACTTCTTAGTTCTACTGACTTGAAAATTTTGTTTTATGTTGTATGTTATAACTTGTCACAGGTTTTTTCGTCAGTTATTGGCATTCTTCTGGGTGAATCAAATGGCTCTGTCCCTATTCCGCTTTATTGCTGCAGTTGGAAGGACAAAAGTTGTGGCACACACACTTGGTTCCTTCACAATTTTAGTTGTTTTTATCCTAAGTGGATTTACTGTTTCAAGACGTAAGTAACAGTTATTCCTTATACCATCAATATCATATACTCTAAAGATTTAATATTAAACTCTTCATTGTGAAATTGTTTCATTTAAACTGATAACTCCAACCTCTGTCCATTTATAGATGATATTGGACCATGGATGATATGGTGCTACTACAGTTCACCTATGATGTATGGTCAGAATGCAATAACCATTAACGAGTTCCTAGACAAAAGATGGAGTGCTGTAAGATCTTAGTGTTTCTTTAATCTTATAAACACAAGATTATTATTAGTTTATTGCTGATTTTTCACTTTTCACAGAAAAATAATGACCCAAGAATCCCTGAGCCCACAGTTGGGAAGGCTTTTCTTAATGCTAGAGGCATTTTTACAGAAGATTATTGGTACTGGATATCTGTGGGTGCCCTTATAGGATTTTCTTTGCTTTTCAACATTTGTTTCATTCTGGCTCTAACCTATTTGAATCGTAAGTTTCATTACTGTATTGCTTTGTGTTACATTACATGCTTAATACTATGTTTCTTATATTGTTTTAAAATTTCTTTCAAATAAAAAACAACAAAATTTTCCTATTAGGTGGGGTCAGGTTACATGGATCAAATGATAGACACAACATAATTTCCTATGGTAGATAGGCAAATCATATAAATCTAAATCTCCTTAATAGAAAATTTTCTTTTATAGTTCTATCAAGAGAGCATTGCTCCATGGCAGACACTGACAATCCGAAAGATTCATTCTATAGAAGCATCCTCTGATATTGCTTTGAAAATAAATTGCAGCATTTGGAAACTCAAAATCTATTATAGTGGAAGATGAAGACCAAAAGAAAACCACATTTGCTTCATCCTCAGTAGAAAAAATGGCAACTGGAACTACAGAGCACAGTTCAGCTTCGGTTGGTAATTCGTTTGAAGGTAAAGTTTGATTTTCTCTTCAAATAATCTGTAATGAGATCATAAAAAGGCAGCATTTGTATTTTACATAAACTACTTTATATCCTCTAGTCAAAATAAATGTCACTTGTATGTTTGTTGCATCTTAAATATAGCTTTGTCTATATACCTAAATGTTTGAATAATGTGCAATTCACATCTATTGGAAATAAACACAGATAGTTGTAATTATTACAGGTATTGATATGGAAGTAAGAAAAAGGGCTCATAGCTCAATTTCTAAAGCTCCAGAGAATACAAAATCCAAGAAGGGAATGGTGCTGCCCTTCAGGCCTCTGTCACTTGCATTTCAACATGTGAATTATTACATCGATATGCCACTTGTAACCTCCAATTCCCTCCTCTTGTACCACTTTAATCATATCCCTTAGTTCCAGATAAAATTTCATATAACTTTCTGTAGAATATAAAATTAACCAATCTAACTGCACATAAAAAGGAACTGCATAAAGAACTTCAAAAAGATTATGTTTACACGATAACAGTTTTTGTGTAATGGAATCATCTAACTCAACAATAAGTTCATGTAACTATATAGAAATGTCAGCACTTGCACATGTTCAAAAGTCGGTTTGGTAATTTGTTATCAGGAAATGAAGAAACAAGGAATTGAAGAGAATAAACTCCAACTACTAAGAGACATAAGTGGTGCTTTCAGGCCTGGGGTTTTAACAGCATTAGTTGGTGTAAGTGGTGCTGGGAAAACCACCTTGATGGATGTTCTTTCAGGAAGAAAAACAGGTGGTTTTATTGAGGGAAGCATCAGCATATCTGGTTATCCAAAAAACCAGGCAACTTTTGCTCGGATCAGTGGTTACTGTGAACAAAATGATATACATTCCCCAAATGTTACAGTCTACGAATCTCTTGTGTTTTCTGCTTGGCTGCGTCTCAGTAAGGAGGTTAATAAGGAAACACGAAAGGTATAGTTTTCTTCAATCAGTTTTCATGTTAAACTTCCTAGCATTGGCTCTTTATGTGTCTGTCTACTTTCAAATGTTACAGTGTACTAATTTAGTTCCTTTTTTATAGATGTTCATTGAAGAAATTTTAGAGCTGGTTGAACTCCACTCAGTGAGGCATTTTATAGTAGGCCTTCCAGGAATAAATGGCTTATCAACAGAGCAGAGAAAGAGGCTCACCATTGCTGTAGAATTGGTTGCAAATCCTTCCATTATTTTCATGGATGAACCAACAACTGGTCTAGATGCTAGAGCTGCAGCAGTTGTTATGCGAACTGTTAGAAATACAGTGGATACAGGTCGAACTGTTGTCTGCACAATTCATCAACCAAGCATCGATATATTTGAAAATTTTGATGAGGTGAATAATGAAATCTATTAAGCAGTAAAACCCCACTAGAGTTTTATAAAGTCAAGGTCTAAAAAACTGTTGAAATCTTGGGAACCAATGTGAGAGTTTACTTTTGGTAATGGTTTTGAAGGAACAATACTCACTCACCCTTGAATTACTTCTTTATGTCAGCTGCTTTTGATGAAGATAGGTGGACAAGTGATATATGGGGGCCCTCTTGGTCGGAATTCTCAGAATCTTATTGAGTACTTTGAGGTAAATCTCTGCTATTATAATGTTCAAATTCTTGAATCAGTATGATGCCAGAAATCTTACTGATTGTGCATGAACCATTCAAAGGGTATCACAGGAGTTCCTAAGATTAAAGATGGATATAATCCAGCCACATGGATGCTGGAGATCACTGCTCCTATATTTGAGTCTCAGCTTAATGTGGACTTTGCAGAATTATATGCTAAGTCAGACCTTTATCAGTAAGTGGCACTAGTGGTTGTATTTGTTTGTAGAAATTCATGCTGCTTCTTGTCCAAACTTATCTGAACTTTCTCATGATGTTTTACTTATAAATACTTTGATAACCCTTTTCCAGAAAGAACCAGGAACTTGTTAAGGAACTATGCACACCAGTACCTGGAACAAAGGACCTTTACTTTCCGACTAAATACTCTCAATCATTTGTTACTCAATGTAAAGCTTGCTTCTGGAAGCAGAATTGCTCCTATTGGAGGAATCCAGAGTATAATGCCATCAGATTCTTCGTCACAATAGTTATTGGTATCATTTTTGGACTTATTTATTGGGACAAAGGAAAAAAGACGTAAGTTGAAAAGCAATTTGGCTGAAATACACTTGATTAGTACTTGTTAACATCTAAATTATTTCCAACTTAAATAAACAATAACATGGTTTTATACAAGAGAACTAAGCATTTTTATGCATCACATACTTGCCCCAAGATACCATTGCTGGAAAAACTAGATTTGGTACTTATTTTGGAACCTAAATAGTATGGTAGCAATTGCATATGATTTAGATAAGTAGCAATAAGACCATCAATAAAAACTCTTGTTTGTCCATGATAAAAAATTGACAGTAAATATAATTTCTGCAGGCAAAAGGAGCAGGACCTGTTGAATCTGCTTGGAGCTATGTATGCATCAGTTTTTTTCCTTGGAGCCTCCAACACTAACAGTGTTCAACCTGTTGTTGCAATAGAAAGAACAGTTCTATACCGTGAAAGAGCTGCAGGAATGTATTCGGAATTGCCTTATGCAATTGGTCAGGTAGAAAGAAAGCATCTATTAAGTAAATTGTCAAAGTTGCACAATTCATTAAAAAAAGTACTGTGTTGCAGGTAGCAATTGAAGTAATTTACGTTGCAACTCAAAGTCTAGCCTATTCCATTATTCTGTACTGGATGATTGGGTTTGAAGCACGTTTTGAAAATTTTTTGTGGTTCTACTACTTCATATTCATGAGCTTTATGTACTTCACACTGTATGGAATGATGACTGTAGCTCTGACGCCAAACTATCAAATTGCTGCAATTGTTATGTCCTTCTTCATCAATTTCTGGAACCTGTTCTCTGGTTTTCTTATCCCAAGAACGGTATGTATGTGTATTATTACATCAGTTATCACACACACATGTATATAATATAATATATATATATATATATATATATATAATTAACTTTTAATCATTAATTTTTTTTTCTTTAGTATAATCGTTATGATAAGTAATTAACTTTTAACAGCCAGATTAAGAAAAAATTGAAGAATGATAATAGGGATGGGATTTGTGTAACTTATTCCCTCTTTGCATATATTGGAAATCTTGCATTAGTTAGGGATAAAACAAAATTGTAATATATAAAAAAGTACAAACCTTAACCTTACAAGTCAGTTTTAAGATTAAGTTTGGTTTAAATTCACTTCATAAGATGATATCAGACCTTATTTTGATGATGTTTGTTCCGTCTATTGTGTTACCTACAATCAGACCAGCAACAAAGAAAATTTGTGTTTCTTTCATTAAGTTTTTGTGTACATAAATTAGTTATTTAAGAAATGAACATGTCTAACAATGGTAAGGTAAACTTGGTAGCAAGTTAATATTTTCAATTCAAGGATCAATTTGTATGTACATTAGGACTCAAGAAACACAAGTAGTCACTTTCATGCATAAGATTAAATCTTAACGCAAGAGTATTATATGATGGTGTCCAGACCAAACTAAGGTTCTAAATTGCAGTTGCAGTTTTGTTTGGATCATTGACATTGTGAGAAACTGTGAATAAAATGACTGATACAGAGCAGTCATGGGAAGCTCAAAAGCCTCAACATCATGGCTGAAATCATGGTCATAGACCAATTTTTAAAACCTTGGACCCAACCAAACATGGTTCAGGTCCAAGAATAAAGTGACCCTTTAAGGGCATGAATGAATCCTTGAATATATATTTTTTTATGAGATAGACTCTGATATGAGAATTTTTTATTGGGATACTGAGGAAATTGATCTTATATGAGGTATGAGTTGTCCATATAAGAGGCTTATACCACTTTTAATATAAAACCTTAAGATCCGATGTTTGTGGATATTATTTTTCTTACATAATACTTGACTTCTTCATTTCTACTTGATATGAAACTTTCAACGTATACTTGGATTCTTAACACAATTGACCATTTTCATGTAAGCTAAGTGTACTATTTAATTGATTGCCTTTTGGGGAAACTAAAAGTTAGATTTCATTGATTATGCAGCAAATTCCAATATGGTGGAGGTGGTATTATTGGGGGTCTCCTGTGGCTTGGACTATATATGGATTGGTGACATCCCAAGTTGGTGACAAAAATAGTCCCATAGAGGTTCCTGGCTTTAGAGTCATGACAGTAAAAGAGTACCTTGACAGGAAGTTGGGTTTTCAGCATGACTTTCTTGGAGTTGTTGCATTAACTCATGTTGCTTTTTGCCTCCTCTTCGTTTTAGTATTTGCTTATGGCATCAAGTTCCTTAATTTCCAGAAAAGATAGTCAATCACACACAAATGAGTATGAAACTGTTGAACAGAAAGATACTGGTAAAGTTATATGTAGGACAAAGATGCATAGTTTTCATCATTGTTTAAGTTGCAATTTGATTGCTATCACTTCTCAATTTCCTTTGATTCGTAGTGTCCCCTAATTGAGGGGTTTGACGTATATTTTAAGTAAACCGATACATGAAAATCAGTGATTTAAATACAGTTATCAATTTAGTGCAAACAAAAAGAACTAGATTAAACTGTACTTTTGGATAATGTTGACTGATAAACAATTTTCTTTAACAGTTCTAACATATGAGTCCTACATATTAGTAAATTTGAATTTGTTTTTTGTTAACATGCTTTCCTTTTCTATATAATACCAATTTCTCATGAAAAAAATTGCCTGAAAACACTATAACATTCTAGTTTTAATACTTTCTCCATATGACTAAATTTTATTAAAAATTAAAATTTTGTTAGGTCCCATTTATTAACTTTTTTCTTCTAGATTTAAAAGAGGAATCCACTTAAATTTGTAATTTTGAACTCAAATGATTATTTTTTTATACATCAACGGACTAAATATAAGATCTTGAAGAATGTTCGTACCAGTTTGACTTGTACTAACAAAATTTACCGTTCGGATTTAACAGGCATATTTATAAAAGTTTTTTAATTTTAAGTTCTAAATATAATTCATTAATTTTTTTTTGCTAATTGTAACTTTATTCTCTATCTCTAATCTTCAATTACGTTATACTTATATATTTATTATGGAGTATAAATAAAAAGAAATAAAGTAAAAAAAGTTCATAATTATTTTATTGAAATGAAAATTTTAGTATTTCTATAACCTTTAAAGACAGAGTCAGTAATATGCTAGTTATTCTATCTATCAAAATATTAATTCTTCGATAACATACACAATTAAGAAATGTTCAAATTATTGTAAATTTATGTTTAAATACCAGCACACATATACTATTTTACAAATTCTTATACATTTTCAACTATTCATAATACTAAATAGGTGGAATTACTCTTTTTAGTGACTGTACTAATAGATAGAGTTGTCAAAATGGATAATCCGGTCCAATCCAGCACGATCGATCAGGGGTTGATCACTTAGTGAGTCAATCCAATCCAACTCACTTATTAATGGATTAAAAAAATTTAAATCCGACTCGGCCCACCATGGGTTGGTGGTTAAATAGATTGACTCACGGATTCACTTAATTAAAGTAATACAATTTTTTTTATTTTTTTCAGTCAAAACTAAATTATAATTCTAATTAAAATCTAAATAAACTTTAATACAATCCAATACAAATCAAAATCACACAAAAACAAATTATATATATATATATATATATATATATATATATATATATATATTAGCTAAAAAAACAACCTAACATGATCCAAATACAAAGTTCAACTTAACAAAAAACACTTGTGTAACCCTTTATTTGCAGGTTAGCTCACCAACCCGGCTCATTACGAGTTCAACTCGAGTAAATAGGGTTCTAGGTGAGTTGGGTCAAAAATCAACCCATATTAAAATTTATAAAAAAAATTAACCTAACCCGGTCCGAACCCATGGTGAACCTGGTTGACTCGCGGGTTCCAACCCATTTTGACCACTCCACTAATAAAAATTAATCATTTTATATTCTTTTGATATTTACAATATCATTTTTAACCTCTTTTAGTTCTCACCGTCTAAAGCTATAAAAAAACATAAATTAGTATATACTTAAGGACCAAAAGGAATGATTTTTAAGTTCAAAAAAAAAGGCAAAATTTGCTTAATTATAGGCTCAAGTGAGTAATTTTATCTATTTAATAAAAGTAAAGTTCGATTGCGGCATAACAATATGAAATTTATATATATATATATATA
>Ga0214542_1007797_pt1 | contig 18308 bp, 5 predicted proteins | sample CNSS1metaG_FD_160096 | JGI IMG/M metagenome (GOLD analysis project Ga0214542, IMG submission 160096) | Root nodule microbial communities from cowpea collected in UCLA plant growth center, Los Angeles, California, USA - CNSS1 | ecosystem: Host-associated > Plants > Roots > Nodule | place: USA...
AAGATAAAAAAATAAAAATTATAGAAAAAAAAAAAAAAAAAAAAAAAAAAAAAAAAAAAAAAATATATATATATATATATATATATATATATATATATGAAGAATTGGGAGAGATAATAATTTATGTATCCCAATTAAATGAAACGACTTTTTGTTTAATCTATTTTTCTTTAAAAAATAAAATAAAATAAAATATACAGGCATCATTATATATATATATTTTATTAGAAAAACTTTCTGTAAGTATCTGACGCGCTTTGATGGGTACATGACACTGAAAACCGACAGTGAAAGTATGGTAAGAGATTAGAAACAGTCAAAAAGTGCAACGAAAAATGGGAAAGCATTTATTTCATATATGGCGGATTGCTGTCACTCGGAAATTCTGAAGGCATCAACACAATTCACACACAGTTCACACATATATAACTAATTGTTTAATTTTTAGATATTTTAATTATTATATATAATTAGTTATTTTTTGGCTTTTTAGTGTGGTCGTATGATTTGTTATATATATACTTATTATTTATTATTTTTATGTAAAAGCGTAATGTCGAATAAATAGGTAAATCCCATTTAATAAAAATGTTACATACATAATATTTACTACGAAGATTTAGGATATGAAGTACTTTGTATTCCAACATATTCATAAAATATAAAGGAGGTCTCACACGGTCTAAAACAAAATACACTAGTGAACTAATAGTACTAGGTCTTGTACAAACAAGAAAAACATAGCAAATAAATTCTTCAGCGATGAGCCTCATGGTGGGCCTAATACTCGTCCAGTTCATCAAGTTGTATCATTCCTATCATCATCACCAATACCAGAGGTTCTCCCATCTGCTCACATCAATAGAATTGATTATCATCGCAATAAGAGAAGAGCCACATACAAGACAACCAAACAAGCAAACAGGGTAAGCTAGTGTAAAGAAATCTTATATCACAACAGTCAACATGCAATCTCAAAGTCAAACATGAATAGCAGACATTCACACGTGGATTACCAAAATCATTTAAGACCCCCAAGACTTGACTATCCGGATACGCATAATGAGGCACCACCACGTGGCAGTGGAATTATGTCCTAGCAATGAGGCGTCACCACGAGGCTTTCGCGAAATTATACCCTTACAAGAGGCACCACCACGTGGCCTTCGTGGAATTACGTCCTGACCTCAAGGCACCACCACGATACTCGCGTGGAATTACGTCCTTACGTTGAGGAACCACCAGGGACTCCCCTTAAGAGGGTCCATGGGATTACGTCCAACAGATGAGGCGTCACCAAGAGCTCTCACTACAAGAGTCATGGAATTACGCCCTACCCACACTTTATACATGTTCCACCCACCAAATCAGGAAATTCCCATAACACTAATATCATGTATAAGCAACAAATCATATAACTCATGCTTTCCAATTCATACCCAATAAGGTAACATACCATTTCCATCTCAAACTCATATATTAATCATGGCATCATCCCGTAACCCTTTCAGTAAAGCATTTAGATCAGACAAGCAAACTACACATCAATGAACCATTCAACAAAAGCACCAAAACCTACTTGCAGTCTCACTCAAGCTAACAGGCCTCGCTCAGGCGAGAGAGGCCTTATCGCTCAGGCGAAACCCTTCTCGCCCAGGCGAGGGCGCGACAGGGGAATAGTGGATTTTGCGATGTCTCGCTCAGGCGAGTCCCTTCTCACCTAAGCGAGACTGCACCTCGCTCAAAAAGAAACCAGGTCGCTTGAGCGACCGTTCGCACAGAAATGCTTGGGCGAGCCTCTGTTAGTCTCGCCTAGACGAGGCATGCTCGCTTGGGAGAGAAAACCCGTGCCCGCCACTGTTCGTTCACACAATAGTCATGCAAACATCAAACCAAAAGGCTACAACGACATTTTCATCAACTCACAGTAGCATGCAGTCCACAGAATCATACAATAATATTAGAGCAAGCAAAAAAAACGACTAGACACACGGACCCTAGCTTCCCTTACCTGGAAATAGCTAGAGGAAGGGTTCGACTCCAACAGCGGGGACACGACAGTTCCCGGGATAGACGAACCAGCTGGAACAGAAAAGCGAAGCGAGTTTTTAGAGTGATTCACCATGAAACCCTAGCTAGGAACACGAACATACGAACGGAAAGGGATGAGGAAGTTGTGAATACTTACACGAATCAAGGAGACAAAGCTGGACTCACAGGATCGAGGTTGGGATTAAACCCTAGCAGAGCTCTTGGAGAGAGTAAGGAACGTGATAGTTGTGTTTTCTGCAGAGTGAAGGGAAAAAGGTGAGACTAGGGCAGATTAGGTCATAATCTTCTTTTTGGGCCAACCCTTAAGCCCAATCGTTTGGGGCAACCCTTAAAATAAAAGGCAGAAATTAAATGGGCCTTATAAAAAGATTTATCTTCATTTAATAAATTATTTTATTTTTTATATGATATTATAAGTGATTTTCATTTAAATATTTTTTTTTGTAAAGAGACATGACTAAAAGTGAATAGTTAAGACAAAACATCAATATTTATTGATGTGGCTCAAAATTTAATTTTTAATCCAAGTTCTAAACCAATTGAGTATATGTTTATTGTTGTCTAGAAATCACCTTATTAAGTAGTGTGAGTGTATTTATCACAAGATTAAAAATGAGTGAGTCCAATTTGGTGAGTTAGATATTTTACAATCCACTTAATTTACAACGAGTTGGTGAATTAAGTGAGTTGCCTCAATAATTCATATAAAAACAAAATAATTTTCAAATATTCAAATTTGTTGGATGTAAACAATTTTTTTTATCGGATATTGAAATTTGCAGGATCTCAAAGATATTAAGAAATGCAAATAAATACAATGAAATCATGGTTTATTTTTTTGATTCAAAGATAAAAAAAAAAGATTTTTTAAAAAATAAGTTGGTTATGGGTTGTTAAGTCAGCCTAACCTGGCTCAAATCCACATAACATGTGGGTTAAGTGAGCCCAACACATTTTCGTCCATAATTGAAAACTTTTAAATTTTTTAACCTGACCGGTTCAAACCTGTGGTGAGCCGGATTGACTCATAGGTTCTGACCATTTTGACATGTCTATTATTAGGTTTCATGTGAACCTAAACCTGATTATCGGTCATTAAAATTTTGCTAAATTACTCTTTTAGTCCTTAATTTTTGGCAATAAGTGTTAAATTGAATCACTTTTACAAAAATCAAGACTAAATTGAGACAATAGAAAAAATGAAGAAGCCATACAAAAACAAATACCAAAAGAGTAATTTATCCTTAAAATCTTTTAGATATTTAACTTTTTTAGTGACTAATAATTAGGTTTATGTTCATATACAACACCTAAACTTAACCACATAAATTATTGACACCACTCTTAACCAAAAATCTTAAAACAATGTATTTATGAGTTTTCATTCTCATTTTTATTCAATGTAGAACTTAGACTCACACATAAATTCTCAACAATAATAACCTTAATAAATTTGTGTATATCCTCTTCATAGGTCATACATAAAAAAACATTTTTTATGTTTAGTTATTACAGATAAGATGTAAATATTATTTATTTATTTATAAAAATATCACGTGTATTTTTTAAGTATATTATTTTCATGTCAAACGTAAATCAGTGACATAGATGTCATTTTTTCTTGTGTTAGTGAGAGATTAAAGAAGAATGATGAACAAAAAAAATTGTCTCCTCCTATGAACATTATTCACAAAGTTTCGAAAAAGTGAAACAGTGAATCGACCAATGTGCGAAAATAAGATTTAAGGATGATAAGTCTTTACTTATGTTTTGATTTTAAATTTTAGCAAGGTGGACACTAAAGAAAATGAATAGAAAATAAGGTAATCTGGTTTGAATAGAAGGTTGATGTAGATGTTAAGTCGGTTACTTTTAGTGTAATATTAAAATTATTCATATATATATATATATATATATATATATTGTACTTTTTTTTTCAATTTTATTCTTTAAGTAGCCATTAGTTTAAACTAAAATAGTTATATTTACATTTTCACTTTTAACGATCGTTAATTTAAATTTAATTATTTTATAAATTAAAATAATTATTTTATCATTTCAATTAATACTATTCTTAAATTCAAATAGTTATTTATAATAAAAAGATATTTAATAATAATAAATTATACAAATTATTCATTTTTGTAATTAATTTTGATAAAATAATTTCATAAATTTTTGTTGGAATAGAAAAAAAAATTGACACATGTGCGCATGTGTTTCGTCTTTAAAATCTAAACATTTTCGGTTATAAAAGTATTAGTTGAAAAAAGGAAAATTAATTATTTCTTAAAATATACTTTTAATTTGATAATAATCATCTATTAATTTGTTTAATCAATCTAATTGATTAAATTATAATTTAATCAATCAATAATTTATATTAATTGAGTAAATGCACGTGTGACTTTCATGAATTTAAGATAAATTAAACAATTAATTATTAATAAAATTAATAAATTACTTTAATAACATCCTTAACATGCATATTTTCATTGAAAATAATTAACACAAATATCTTTAATAACACAAATATAGATTAACACATATATTTTAAATCTGTTTAATCATGGGATTGAGATTTTAGGGTGTAAAACTACTAGTATGATTCCAATATTGTTTATGAGAAATCTGATACATGCTAATCAGGTGGAACAGTTGGAAATTGCGCTCCCTCGTATAACAAACGATGAAGTGAGCATAACTTGAAGGGATTATTCCATTAATCTGGTAGCAATTTATGGTGCACAGTGAAATTATGATTATAATAAAAATTTGGTTTAATTATTCAGATGATGTCACTTTTATTTAGATATGTCAGTTTGGTATCGCTATTAAAAAAATGTTAATTGAGTCTCAACTTTTGAATAAATGTCCCAATTAGGTCATTTTAAGCTAAAAATTATTAACACCGTTAATAATATTGATATTTAAAATGATTTATAAAATTAAGTATTGATATTTATATTAAAATTTAGTGGTAAAAATCATAAATTAAATTAACGACTCTAGTAATTTTTGTTTTTGAAAGGGACCTGATTAAGATAATTTTTCAAAAGTTGAGACTAGATTGACACATTTTTAAAAGTGGGTACCAAACTAACACATTTAAACAAAAGTAGATATCATTCGACTAATTAAACCTAAAAATCTTAAGCATTACTATTAGTATAACATAAAAACGAATACCTTTTGTCTACCCTAGCAGTTGCCTAGAACTATTATATAATTGACTAATTTAACTAAATCGATTATTTGAATTATAACTTCATAATTGATAAAATTTAGTTAGTTGATTAAGCTATGACAAATAATTTTCACAATTAGTTTGAAAGGGATATTCTTATAAAAATATAAAGGGTGTGTGCATGTAATACTTAAGGGGGTTTATATAGCAATTACCTAAAACATGTGTTGCCGCAGTGCTTGAAAGCCCAATATATAACTTTATCATAGACATTTCTTCCTGCACGCCCATAATTTCAACCCGCAACCCCTTGTACTTGAAATTTTCGAATTTATCCTATTGTTTAGGATTTTCACTTTTGGAAACCTTTTAGATTATATTTGGAATACTTTACAGATAACTAATTTGGAATAAACATAAACAACAATGAGAATGACAATAGTTATGAAAACCAATCTCTTACATAGATGCGGTGGAACAATGAGTGCGCAAGACTGTTCCGACAGTGACAAAGGATTTTCACAATGAATCTGAAACAAAAATTCAAGGAAGAATAGGATACAGAGGTTGCCTTGCTGGTGTAGGAAGAAAAAGAAAAAATAATGTGAAAAACATAAAGATAAACGGGCATTTTACAAACTTCATGGGGGTGCAAGTTGAAATTTGAGAGTGCAGGAAGAAAGCTCCCTTTACCACACTCTATGGTCCAATGCTGTGCACGAAGACTCGTATAAGTGTGAAGTGTAGGGCATTCTTTTTGGTATAATGAAGTTAAAGACTTAATTCATTAGTAATAAACAACATAGATCACGAGATTAAACCCAGTGGTATTCTGACTTAATTAAAAAAAAAATTCTTTTATGAGTTACGAGTCGAGTTCATTGTACATCTTAAAATAATGTAATCCTTCGTATGACAATATGGTGAAGAAAAAAAAAGAAACTAAGAGAGAGTGAAAAAGGAGAAAAAAAGTAATCAATATTCCACATAAATTTATGCAGATAAATTAATTTGGAGAAAAAAAGTTTCATACCACATTTCTTATATTTTATTTCTTCTTTTGTTTAGTTAAATATTTATTAGTGCTTTTTTGTATTATTATTTACTTTGTTGAAGAAAACATTTTTTGGCTGATCTTAAAAAACTCTAAGAGCATTTGTGATGTACCTATACCTATTATTTATTATTAACAAATTCTTTTTTCTAAACTAAGTTCCATATATTTTTTCTTCATATTGAAAATTTTTCATGTTAAAAATTTTGTGTGGTTGTTCCCTCTTTTTTATTTTGTGTATTCCATTATTTTGTATATTTACATAAAAAGTTTTGATTTAAATTTTGTTTCTATTAGTTATTATTTCTATTATGTTTCCAATATATATAACGTCAAAATTCAAATTAGAATTAATCATTTTATATAAGAAAATGAAAAAAAAAATTAATATTGAATTCATTTGTTCATAATATAAAATTCATTAAAGGTGCTCTCTCTTATAGTACCTATACTCCTCTGAGTTCATAGTCTCAAGTAGTTATCACCAAACCACACAAAGTTAATCCCATTTACGTTTAAGACCAAAGAATAAATTTTAAAATAAAAACCTCTTACGACTCTCATCACATAAATAATATGACGGTTGTTTCTAATTTTTACTAGAACTGTAGTAAAAAAAATTATAACTAAGCAACACGTATGACGGTCATATAAGAACAAATCAACAAAGATGTATTCTATTGAATTCAATTTAATGAGTATTTGACTGTGAAGGTAATCGTGATTCATGACAATGCATATTTGAGCCATTATTTTCCTTTTCTCATTGTTTTTAACCAAACTGTCTTATATAAGAATCCAAATTATCTTTCTTCAACGTTAATTCTTTCTTAATTTGAATAACAAATATAAATATAAGTTCTAATGTTGTACTATAACTTTTTGAGATTAAACCTACAAAACTGGGTCACGAGATGAGAAATTTCTTCTATTTATATATTCTTAAGTCAATATCCTTTTCTGATTTGAAATTTTGTCTAAAGTCTTTAATCTATAGCTCACGCATAAATGATGGCAAGAATTTTTTTCCACCAAAGATCAACTTATTTATCAAAGTCTATATGATTATTATTTGGCCATGAAAAATAGGGCAACATGATGCGATGTTAGGTTGGACTTTATCCCTCTCACAAAACACAAAAATATTGACTTTTTCAAAAAATGGAAGTACTGAAATTCATTAATTAATTATTAAGTTTCATACGATAATTTTTATGTTTTTGATTGAAAAGTTAGAAGATGTATACGTGTACGTCTACGCCTACATCTACTACATCTTCATCTTGCTCTACGTCGAGGGAAGACCTTTGGAACAGAAAAGTAATAATATATAGATACTCTTGCACCACCATACCCATAGTTTTTAACTAATCTTCACCCATTCCTATAATTTCCGTCACATTAAATAAATCTGATAAATTCAATAATCTTAACTAATATGAAAGTCTATAAAATGAAATACAGAGGTCAAGAAATCTGATAAATTCAATATAGTTTCGACTTACATGGAAGTTCATAAATTCATGCTATTTTATTCCATGGAAATATATACCTGTATGTATATAATAAGGGTAGTGAAAATGAATGAAGTTTATTTTCTGATGTTTAATTCTTACATGCTTCTGTAATTTAATCTAAGTCCCAATTAACTTTGGTCTATTTACCAAAGATGTAGACGGTTAAGGGTTCTTGAAAGTTTATTTATTGTTATTATTAGTACAGATATTTAAATATATTAATTTATGGTATTATTAATATATATTATCTTAATTGGTGATGGTAGGTTGAAATTCATTATTATTTACCTTTGTTTAATCTGTATTTTCCTATCATTATAATAAGTGCAAAAGGGTTTCTAGAATACAATTCAGTAAAGACAAAAGTGGATTCAAATTCCCAACAGAATTGATCTAGAGTTATTCTTTTCAAATTATATTACAGGTGGTCTTTTCCACTTATTAGTTTTTATTGGTACAATTGTTTTTTTTTTCGGCTTATGTATAGATATATAACAGAATATTCAGGGTACTCTAACTTATCTAATTCTTATACACATATTTATAAGATTTTCTAAATACATAATATTCATATGATAAGTTTTAAAGGTTGTATTTTAAACAAAAAGTCTATGAAAATTGTATTCATGTATAACAAAACTACCACAAAATATACTATATAATCAAACAACTTGTCAAGAGAAGTACACAACACATTTATCTATTAAGATACTAGAACAGAATAATAATCCTTCACTTATAGGCTCACGTCACAAAATTTGCCTATGTATACATGCTTATAGAGAACTCTTCTTATTTAAACACGTACAACAACTTTATTAATAACTTTGGCATGAATAATGTTGCATCCATAAGAGATTTTCATAAGTGAGTCTTCCTTGGTAGAAGTTGAAAACTATACCTGTAGCAAAAACAAAGAACTATAGACCACAAAATCCAGGTGATAGATCATAGATCCCTTTACAAATACCAAGTTATTCTTCTTAACTCACAAATGCCTTAATCCTCTCCCATCTTGCTACACCTTCTAATGTATAACTTTCCTATGGTAAAAAAACTCCCTCAAAACTGAGTAAATTCCTACTTCCTAATATACCAACAATCCTAAGTATGTGATGGGTACCTATCTTATTGATCTTAAACAATTTATGGGACAAAAACACCAATCAAAAAATGAAAAGGTTACATTTGCATTTTTATGTTTTAACCATGTCCATACTCTTAACTGGGTGAAAACTGAAATTTTCTTAATTCCTATGATTCTGGAGATTCCACACTATAGGAAGCCTTCCAACCCCCCCTCCCCTCTCTATAACATATTTCCTTTATGGTTGAGGTTCAAAAGGTGGAAATGTTCATAATGTGCTTGAAACCTGGTTATGACTTACCCCCAAAATCCCTGACTCACCACACATAACACAATTTTTGTTGTTTAAGATGATCACTTTATGTCTTAAATTAACCTTTATGGATATTCCATTTAGAATAACTCACCACATAAAAAACTTCACAGAAGAGATAACCTTTACTCTTTAGAGGCAATCGAAGAAGTCAATAATGTAGGAAAAAGTTTTGGCTGCGATTATTTTTGTCATTCTGATGTGGTTCTAGAACCAAGACATATTTAAGTGAGGTAAAAAAGGGTTAGCTTTTGGCTTTGATTTACAACTGAAGAAAAAGCTTCATATTCTGCTCCAGTTCAACTAGCAACCAAAGTCAATGGCCCTAAAATTACGTAATTATTTTAAAATATGATGATTTTTTGGTTTCGGTTATTGTTGAACCGAGGCCATATGTGGGGAACTTTTGGCTTCGGTTATGGTAGGAACCAAGACTAAATGTGGTTTTTTGCTTCGATTGGAGTAACAACCAATGTAATATGTGGGTGTTTTTTTTTAAATGATTTTTTTGTTTTGGTTAGTTTTCACATTTTAAACCTTCACATATTTTCAAACCAGACCAGAATAGAAACAACATAATACATTTTATCAAACTCAACATCATCTACAATCCAAATCTATCAACCACAAGTAGCTCCCAACGATGCCTGAGAAGAAAATAAGTTCATTATTATGCATTAAAATGCCATATTATATTCATAAGTTAACAAAGTACACTTACCCAACAATATAAGGAACAAAATAGTTTTCCTTTCTCCATTGAAGGCATTTTGTCACATATGCTTAGATGTCATCAAACTTATTGTCTTCATGAGTGAGTTGAGGGGTCTATGAACCCGTATACATCATTCAGCCTCATATTGTCAGTGACATCACACATATACACCTATGTACAAAATTGAACGAAAATTTTAAGGACGAGGAATAACCTCTTAAAATTTTAGATTATGTTCGCCTTCATTCTTAAAATTTTCATCCTAATTTTAAACTAATCGTAACCTTAAATAAACAATATTTAATAAAAATATGAATTATAACGAAAACATCATTATAACTTCTATATGAAAAATTAAATTTAGTCTTAATTTGGAGAGAGAGACAAAATTGCTCCATTTTTAAAAATTATGATTAAAATGAACAAAATTAACAAACATAGGTATAAAATTGAATATAAAAACATTGACTCTAACCCGTGACACAACGTTAGATTGACATATGGATATTTTTTTTCAGAAATTAAAAATAAAAAATAAAAAAAATCACAAAGTAACACGTGACAGTCACTATCCATTACTGTTAATTATTTAAACAACATTAACAATGAATTAAAATTGACGAAAATTAAGATCGAAAAAAAAAATATTAAGACTAAATTGACAAAACTCAACGAAAATAAAAATCAAATATATATTTTAGCCTTTTATTTTCACACCTTTAAAACATATTTTTTTTTTAACAACCTTTTATAATAATAATAGCACGTGTATGTTATTTGAAAAAAGACAAAACATTGACGTGTGTTTTGGCTAAATCAGTTATGAACATAATAAGCAGTTAAAGTAACACATGAGAATTGACGCACGTGTTCTGTGCTTGGGCTAATGCAGTATATTCATCCATTAACATCTTCGCCTTTTTTTCGGCTTTCAAATCATTCACACCACCAATCTACCTTTCTCCTTTTGATGCAGAAATTAAGAATTAGGTTTAAAATCAACTTTCTAAATATATCTTAAAAATTGTAGTTATGGAAAATAAGTTAGTTGAAATTGGTAGAATTTATTTTATAGGGTGTTAAGCGTTGAATAGAATTTGTATAATGATTAATAAAAAAAATGTGACTTTAAAGGCTCTGGCTTTTAAATTATAAATTCATTAAAGAGTTTATATTGGTCAGTATATAGTAATATGTAAAGTAAAGTTTCATATACTTTTACGTTAAAATAAGATACATTTATGTAAAAAAAATAAAATTAAGACCTTAATAAAACATCAATAAAATATTCTATCACCATTTTCCAACAATTTTTTACTATAACTTTAGGTAAATATCATTAAAAAAACTATAACAACGTATTATACATTTACTCTCCTTTCATTAATTAATTTTATGTTTTAGGTGTAATTACTTATTTAGTCCTCTACTTTTTAATTTAGTTCAATTTGGTGTCATATTTTTAGTTGGTTCAATTTAGTACCTCAATTATTTAAAAGAGTTCAATTTGATCATTTCTGTTAAGTTAGAATTAACACTGTGTCTGTAAATGACACATGACAAGCTGTTGAATTTTTAATTTTTTAAAAATTTTTAAAATTTTATTTTATTTTTCTAAAAATTTATAATTTGCCACGTGCCACATGACAAGCTGTTGAATTTATAATTTTTATTAGTACCCATATTTTTTACAATCACTACTTAAAAAACTCATATTTTCTACCAATTTTATTTTGAAATTTTTTTCGTAGGAAATACTTACAAATTTTGTTGTGAACAAAAATTTGCAAGAAATTGCTACCAATTTTATTGCAAAATATTTTGTATAAAACACTTTTTGTAAGACCCGGGAAAATTAATTAATTAAATAATTAATTAATTAATAAATGCGGGTAGAAGACGTCTTTATGGCATTAATTGTTGTTTAATGTGATGTGGAAAAGTATTGTTAAGAGGACTTGGGTTCGAGTCCTAAGTATGCCAATTATGTGTAATTGTTGTGTTATTGATTTTTAAGGATGTGTTATTAATTATGTATAAATTCAAAAAAAAAATTATTTTAATACTTATATATAAGTTATAATTAACCTTATTTACTACTTTATTCTCAAATTGGAAAGGAAAAAATTTGATCATATGACAGATTATAAAGTTTTAGAAAAAAATTAAAAAATTTCGCAGTTTGACACTTGTCCTTCACAGACACGATATTAACTTTGGAGATGACCAAATTGAACTCCTTCAAATAATTAAGATACTAAATTGAACCAACAAAAAATATGGGATTAAATTGAACTAAAAAAATTAGGAGACCAGACCAAATGAGTAATTATACCTATGTTTTATTTCATTGACACTATCTTTCCTTTCCGTTCTCCATCCCTCAAAATTAAAATACTGCTTTCCTTTATTATCCCTACTCTTGCATTTTATTTAATGTTTCAACGTTCCACCAAAAAATACTTTGTCATTTTTTAACTTTTATTTTATAGTATCAATGATTACATATTTTCTATTGTATTCTCAATTATTTATTATAGAATGAGAAAATAGGAAATAAATACATGTGGATATAATGTAATTAATATAAAAGATAGTAGATGTATTACAAAGTTGCATGAAATTTTTATAAAATCTAAAATATTAGATTTATTTATTAGATTTTTCTGTTATTTTAGGCACGTACATGTTAATAAACAGGAAAAATGCAATGAAAATATTTATGATATTGGATGCAAAAAAATACTCACTGTTTTTCATTCCATGCAGTGGCGGATGTTTTGAGGGGCAGGGAGTGGCCATGGCATCCCCTCCCATTTTTTTTTATATTATATGTAATTTAGAAAATTTTAATATTTTTAAAAATTTTTTAAATTATATGTAGTTTATATTAAAAAAAATATGATTATTAAATTAGGTATTTTTTTTAAAATTTTATAAAGTATAACATTTAATAATAAATGATAAAACATAAATCAAATATAATAAAAATTAAAAATATTTATTAAGATACATCCTTTTTTATTATCTTTTTGAGTTTTTTTACATATTAGATTTATCTCTTATTCTCACATGTTTTTTTTTTCGCTTTTAAAAAAAAAAATTGGATACAAACTTATTATTTTTTTTCTTTTAATTTTATTTTTTCTCTTTTACAATTGAAGAAAAAAAGGAAATTCTTATATCTTACTTCATCCTAAAATATTTGTTTAATAGTTAGCATTATCTTTTATCTCATGAGTCTTATATTTATTTTTTATGAATATAGAAGTAAAAGTAATGTATGATGTGTTTTTTTATAACCGATTTTGAATTGTGACTTTATTATCATAGATTTTTGTAGGAATTCTCATTTTTTATTAGATTGTAATAACTTATTTTTTGATTTTAATCCATTTTAGGAACTCTCAATCTCTTATTAGGTTGTGATAAATATTAATGAAGAATAAGATAATAGATTCATTGTTTTAAAGTGATAAAAGGAAACTAATTCAATTTTTTACATAGTCTGAAACATAATACTAATGATCATATTGTTCAATTAGAAGATCTTTTTCTTAAAGTTCAACGAGTTACATGAGAAATTTCCTATTAATTATTTAGAAATGTTTTCATATTTATATAAAAATAAATAGCTGAAAATTTTAGTTTTTATTTAATTATTGATGAATTCAAGAATCTGAAAAAACAATACTTTATCTGTGTGATTTGTTTTGTAGTTACAGTTATATTAAATCATGTATTAAGTTTTATTGTATAGTGACAATAATTAAAAATATAAAATTTGAGTATATTTTTTGGCTCCCCCAATATTATTGGGCAAGATCCGCCACTGTGTATTATTAAAAAAAAAAAAAAGAGCCATAGATCCGATTATTTATATGACATTTAATCTCTATAATTCTTATAAATAAATAAACAGAAAAGTAAGGAGTAGAAAAATCAAGTCACGTATTCCCCAATTTTTTTAACTCTATATTTAGTAATTTTCTATAAGAAAACATTGGTGAGTTGACAGTGTATAATAATGAATAAAGTATTTGCTAACTAATTATATTAATATTTTAATTATATTTTTTATTTTTAAATTGAATTATTTATATATTATGATATTATTAAAATAAAGTTATCAAGTGGATGTTTTATTTAAGAAAGTGTGGAAATGTAATTTGTCTTCCCATATTTCTCCGTGTGTCCTTCTCATCCATTATACAAAACTTCTATACACATCAATGAAATAACACTTAACAATATATACATTTCTTAATGTCAACATCATATTTTCATTTACCAAGTATGGTAATCTTGATCTTTAAGCTACCTAAGATTTTTTCATCTGAAATAAAAGATAAGTTTCTTCTCTTCAAATTACACACTTCATTCGTTTATGCTCAATCCGAATGATAAACTCTTTACCTAGCTAGGTTTTCATGTTCTAAGAAAAATAATTTTTTTGTACTATTTGGATTTGCTCACCTTTTCTTTTTTCTCAACTTCAGGATTAATCTACTAGAATTTCTCCAAAGTTTATGTACATGATTCCTCACTACTAATGTTCATGCTTCTAATTAATCTTCACATAACATGTAATCTAGGTTTTTAATTTATAAAAACGTTAATAATACTCAACTACAAGTTACATGTTGTGGAGACTAACGATTTTGGATCATATAATAACATTTTCATGTAAACGACATCGGTGTTCAATTTTGATCACCGTTGGTGTCTAGTAAACAAATACAGTTGTATACAAGGAGAATTGTTCCAAACTTTGGAGTGCAACCTAAGGATGTCTCTTGCTTTCTCTTTCAAATAACCAGCACAATCTGCTTGCATCACCATGCAAAGCTTTGACACAGCTCCAACCCTTAACATCTCTAGAACAACCTCGTTCGATGCTGAAAACTTAGCAATCACTGAAAACACATGAATTGCTCTATCGTCCGTGAGAGCAGAAACCCTCAAAACCCTCTTTGAAACCACTGCAATGCCCGCAGCATGTCTTAGAAACTGTTCTCTTCCCTCAGCACAACAACACAGATGAGCCAAAAGGTTGAATATGAGCTCTGTCATGTTCTTCTCCGGCTTCTCAAGCTCAAGCTCTATGACTTCTGCCACTGCACCTGCTTCAACGATCCTCGTTCTGTTTCTACCCAAAACGCAGGTTTGTACAAGAACATGCAAAGCAGATTTTATAGTTTGCTGAGATAGTGCTCTTTTCTTCAATACCCTCACCATTTCCTTGAAGAAGTCAAGGCTTAAATTTCCCAAAAGGGTTGAATCAGCAACCTCGATTGTCAACTTCACAAGGGGCATTGCTTCGTTCACCATCTTGATGTTGCTGTCATCCAAATGAAGCTTCAAAACCCAAGTCAACGAGTTGATGAAGTCCAAGCTCTCACCAACTAGTGGTTTCATGCTGCTGTGGTTGTTGTTCCAAAGCAGATGAACAATTCTCAAAGCTTCTTCCACGGAACTGGTTTTTGTATTTCCATCTTTGAAATTGTTGTTAATCAGTTTCACCATGGCCTTGGCTACACCAGCCTCAGCCATGCAGGTTCTGTTCCTCTGGCTTTGTGCAGCCAAAGCATGCAACTTCTCCAACGATGTTCCAAAAGAATGAGGAGCATCAAGACCCTTCACGAGTTTCTGAACTTGGATCATGCTTAAAGGGGTTTTCGGGGTTGGAATTGGATCAACACCATTGGCTGTGTTTGCTGAACACCAAGCTTGGATAAGCCTTCGAAGCGTGTGGTTAGGGGTTAAGTATTGAGAGCTTCTTGGAAGTGATTGTTTGGTAACAGGACAGACACAATCCTTGGCCTTACGCAACCACTCTTCAATGCTTTCTCTGTCATATGTAATCCCTGTCACTGTAGTCACAGGGTCTTCCATGATCTGAAACGAAATGGGACAAACAAAATACTGAGGGATTTCAACTTCTGCCATTAAAAGTTGTTCAGAACTGAATGATGGTTCTGCAGAACAGGAAAAGGAGTTGCTTCTTTTGGTAAGAGATTGGTGTTGAATAAATATTAAGGTATGAGAAGGTTTATATATATTATACAGATTATAACGATAAAGTGATGATGATGATGATGAGAATGTGCAAAAGCATGGCTCATTTTTTCTTTGGTTTTACCAGTCATGGTCATATATGTTCATCATCACTACTTTTTGTTTGTCAATGTTGTGTTGGATGGTCAAACCTTAATTTGTGTGTGTAGTAACTGCATCGACTACTTTATTTTGTGGGTTTTGAATTGAATTTAGATGCATGAATGAATCTTTCAAGTGTGCAATGTGCATCATGCATTGCCACGTGTCGTTTTCCCAATGGCCGTTTGTTTGTTTGGTCAACTTTTTCTAATACTCTGCTGCATTGCCTGCTTCTGATTCAAACCAGCAACGTCACGAAATTTCTCAATTTCGGTGGTGGGGAGTTAAATTCACGCTAAAATAATGCTCCTTCATTATTTCTCTTTTAATATTTTTATTGTTCTTTTTAACCTTTTAAAAATTCCGAGATTATAAACATTTTTAATGATTAAATCCAATATTATTTATTTATTTTATTGAATTTCTCTCTATGTTAATAATACTTTCAGTTTTCAAAAACTGCAACAGTATAAATTTGTACTACAAATAACGTCATTAAATTCATAATTTTTTATTTTCTGTTGATTATAAATTATCATGATGCGTAAATTAAATTAGTTAAGTTTATACACATATTTATTTATTATAAAATTTTAGGTTTAATTGGGTAAAAATGTGGAAACAAAATTACAAGATTGAATATTTAATCAATAAAATAGTAACTAATCCAATTAGATTTCGATAAGTGTGTTAAATAAATTGTACTTATAAGATTATCTTTAATATTACTGTTTAAAAAGATTATTTTAAGTTGAAGAATATTGTTTAACCAAAATTATGATTGGTGTATATTGCTTATACTACAAACAGCATTGTTTAAAATCTTTTTAAAACAAAATAAAAGAAATATTTTAAGAGTTTGAAGGAGAGAAATTGAGGAGATAATAATTTTTAAAAAGTATTAATTTATAAATTCAATTGTAGGAGTCACAAATTTAAGTTATTCATCTTACCAATTTCACCAATGTAATGGTTTTTGTATTTGGTACTTAAACTTATGTAATATTATAAAATCTAAAAAGTTAAATTAAATAACTTATTTAAACTTTACTAGATGCTCTAACAAGAATAATAAGGTGAGTGGACATGCTTCATCTGTCTTAATCAAGAAGGGATAAGTTGACCAATTAACTAAAGTTGATCGAATAACATAATAAAAAGGATGGATTAAGTTATTTTAAAATTCTTTTAAACGATTTTTTTTTTCATTTTTATCTTTCAATTTCTTTTAATTAATTCGATTGTTGTTAAAATCATTAGATTAAAAAAAATTAAAAAATAAGAATAAGTCTCCCTTTATGCACTACAAAAATATTTAATTTTAACAAGGGTTAGTTAGTTGGGGTTATAATAATCTCCAGAAAAATCTAATGTACCAGAGGTTTTAAAAGCCCCAATTAAGTACGGGGTTTTTTTAAGGAACCCCAATAAAATTCAATTTTTAATTAACTTTTTCATTTTATTTCTTTTGTAAATTTCAATGTTTTAGAAACAAGTGCAGTGCTGCTTTGCTTTCCTTTGTCGTGGCCGTGTCTCGTCTAACGATAGTAAATTGACATGTGACAATTTTAAAATTAAAAAAAAAAACAATTAAATTTTTTTAAAAAAATTAATTTTTCTTTTTAAAAAAATAAATAATTTTATGGTTTGACATGATGCTAACTCCAACCTAACAGAGAAAACCAACTTGAATCTTTTTAGATAATTAGAGTATTAAATTGAACAAACCAAATGTACACGGGAACCAAATTGAACTTAACTAAAAAAAATTGGGATACTAAATGAGTAATTATACCTATATATTATTTAATCCTAACTTTCCCTCACTTTCTTCCTCTTCACCGTGGGAGGCTGGTGTGTGGCTTAAAGGTTGAAGCATGTGTGTGCATCTCATCCGTCGTCATTGAAGCCAGTTTTCTTGCTCTCAAGATAATATAAAAATATAAAAAACAAAGTTACAACAATTACAAGTCTAAATAAAATAAAATAAAAAAACAATCTTCTTTTCATTAAAATTATTCATTCCAACTTTAACCTAATAAAATAATTTCTTACATCATCCATACAAATCCTTTGACAACCTTGGAACAGCAACAGCAAACAAAGGATTAGCCTTGGGCATAGTCATTCCATAAACTTCTGTAGTATCAATGTCTTGAGGGTTCAAACCCTCCGGTGGGGTCCACTCAAAGCAGTGAAAGAGTGTGGCCAAAGCCATCAAAAC
>Ga0214542_1007800_pt1 | contig 18301 bp, 12 predicted proteins | sample CNSS1metaG_FD_160096 | JGI IMG/M metagenome (GOLD analysis project Ga0214542, IMG submission 160096) | Root nodule microbial communities from cowpea collected in UCLA plant growth center, Los Angeles, California, USA - CNSS1 | ecosystem: Host-associated > Plants > Roots > Nodule | place: USA...
GAATGAATATATATATATATATATATATATATATATATATATATATATATATATATATATATATATATATATATATATGATCTTATATTGTCTATTTTGCTAGAGAGAGGTGGTACATAGGACAAGAAACATCATATATATTATCGCAATCATTTTCACTTGCCCATTGTAATTATCCTAACTAACTAATATAGTTTAAATAGATAGAGGTTTTAAAGCACCAATTTAATATATTTGATATATAATATAATCAAACAGACTTTTATTGGGTCCACGATGATTGTTTCCAAGCACTTTCCAATTTGCATACTTGAAGACAATACTTTTTTTTTTAATGTAAAAGGAAGGTTAGATGAAAAATTTCGTTGCTTCACGCTTTCTTTACATACATATATTAATAAAAATATTAGGATGTAGTATTTAACATCTTAAAACTATAAAACAGTATTAGAAAAAGCTTCAAGTTAACCAACCTTAATAATATTTACACATAACACATCAAAATATAAAAGACCAAGATTTTCAAAATATTTATTATACTACGTTGTATACTTTTTAGATGCTAATAGACTTTGCAGTATTGTCTTTTTTTCTTTTCTTTCTTTTTTGGTAAGAAATACGTTTATGGTAGGTAAAAGACAAACAAAGAAAAACATATAAGGAGAGCTAATATTTTCAATATTAAGATATATTACTAAAGTTTTAAATAATATATGCAAATTTTATATAATATTTTCACCAACTTATTTAAGAATTTAACTACCCAACGTTTATATGAAAAATGAAATACGACTTTCAAAAGATTATCTGTATTTCAGACTAATATGTAATATGTTTTCATTATTATTTGGTCAAACGAGCACCGCACTGGTTATGATTTCAAGTGACAATTCATATATAATTCATATATAGGGATAGTCCTACAAGAAAATTATTAAACAATAATTATTTTAAAGATAAAAAATATTAATTATAATATTGATTAAGCTACATGCTATTTTATAAATTAAAAATTATTAATATTTAAAATAATGTCCAAAACTAATAAAAATTATAATTATATGTAAATTATAGTCTAAATATAGGAAATATTTAAAGAATAATTCTGATGTATTATTTTAAAGAATAGGGCATCATATATATACATACAAGAGTGCTATAATTTCTCATCTATTAAAGAAATGAGTGCACAAATTTGCTCACAGAGGTAATAATACCTAAATTATAGCTAATACAATATTTGATTACATAATATTTGCTAATAGAATATTTGACATATCTTAACACTCCCACCGAAGTTGGTGCATGGATGTCAGACATTCCCCCAACTTGAATAGAGACTCATTAAACACTTTGTTTGACACTCCCTTAGTGAGAACATCAGCCAACTACAACTCTGATTTTACAAAAGGAAAGGAAATGATTCCAGCTTCAAATTTCTCTTTGAGAAAATGTCTATCAATCTCCACATGCTTTGTTCTATCATGTTGCACCGGATTGTGAGCAATTGCTATAGCTGACGTATTATCTTAGTACAAACTCATAGTTTCATTTTGTTTAAAGCCCAAATCTGATAGCACATTTTTAATCCACAAAAGTTCACTTACACCTAGTGCCATGCCTCTGAATTCTGCTTCAGCACTAGATCTTGCTACTAAAGTTGTTTTTTACTCCTCAGAGTTACAAGATTCCCTCCTACAAAAGTAAAGTATCCAGAGGTAGATCTTTTATAATCTTTTGAACCTGCCCAATCTGTATCAGTATACCCTTCTACTATTAAGTTTCCATGATTTGAGAACAAAATTCCTTTTCTAAGAGTGGACTTTAAATATCTCAAAATCCTCTCAACAACATCCATATGAAGCTTTCGTGTGTCATGCATAAATTGACTAACAACATTCACTGCATAGGTAATATCTGGATGTGTATGAGACAAATAAATTAATTTTCCTACCAGCATTTGGTATCTCCCTTTGTCTATGTTTTCTAAATTTAAGCATTGAAAGAGTTTATGATTTTGTTCAATTGGTGTATCAACTGGTTTGCTCCCAAGCAGTCTAGTTTCTAATAGTAAGTCAATAGTATATTTTCTTTGGCATAGAAAGATACCATGTTTTGATCTAGCTACTTTAATACCCAAAAAATATTTGAGATTTCCAAGTTGTTTCATTTCAAATTCAGATGCAAGGTATTGTTGTAAACTGCATGTCATCTACATATATAACCAAAGCTGTAATTCTTACTTTTCCTCTCTTCAAAAATAAGGTGTGGTCAGAGTTACTATCTCTATAGCCAAAACCCTTCATAGACTTGGTAAACCTTCCAAACCATGCTCTTAGGGATTGTTTTAATCCATATAGAGCCTTCTTTAATTTGCAAACCGTCATTCCAATTAAATCTGACATGCTTGGTGGAGAATCCATATAAATTTCTTCTGAAATTTCTCCATGTAGGAAAGCATTTTTCACATCAAATTGTAGGAGAGACCAATCTTGGTTTGCTGCTAGTGACAGAAGTATTCTCACAGTATTGAGCTTGGCTACCGGTGCGAATGTTTCTTGGTAATCTACACCATAAGATTAAGTGTAACATTTAGTCACAAGTCGTGCTTTATACCTCTCAATAGTTCCATCAGCTTTATGCTTAATTGTAAATACCCATTTGCAACCCACAATTTTCTTCCCTCTCGGTAAGGACACAAGATCCCAAGTGTTATTTTCTTCTAAAGTTGCCATCTCATCAACCTTTGCTTTGGTCCATCTAGGATCTGTCAAAGCTTCCTGTATATTACTAGGAATATAAATTGAAGATAATTGAGATACAAATGATGCATATGACTGGGATAACCTGTGAGATGACACATATTTACTAATGGGATATTTAACTTTGGCTTGGAGGTCTGGTTCATATTTAGTTGGAGGTTGACCACGGTTAGAACGGGGTGAAAGATTATACTGGACAGTAATAGACTCAATGTTTGGTGTGTTGGTGGTCTCATGCAGACAAGGATCAATTTCATGATGGGTTTCATCTAAATTAGTATTATCAAAGGTAGGATCAAGAGAAACAATTTCATGATTAGTTTCAAGTACATTAGTATTATCAGAGATAGGATTAGAAGGTACCTCTGAAGACTCAAGCTAAACTTGTGGAGAAGATTGAGCCAATTGGTTAGGATCAGAAGACACTGTATTATCCAAAGGAGAAGTTTCCATATTTAAGATTGGCTCACTTCCTTCATAATGATCCTTACATGATAATTTATCTTTACAGTATAATTTTATATCTAGGATATCAAACATAACATCATGATTACGCACTTCACTTTCATTGTCGCCCTGAAGTGTAGAATCGACATAAAAAAACTATGCTCATTAAATGTCACATCCATAGAGATATAAAATTTCTTGGGTTAAATATGTTTTTGGTCCCTCAAGTTTTAGTGAACTTTGGAATTAGTCCCTCATCAAAACTTTATACCAATTTAGTCCTTCATCTTTCAAAATGCGTGAATTTAGTCCTTTTAACCAAATTTTGTTAAGTTTATCTGACGTTTCAAGCACATTTCAGGATAGTATTTAAGTTAACATTGAAGAAAAAATGTGTCGAACAGTGTAAATAATTTAAATACTATCATAAAATGCGCTTGAAACGTCAGATAAACTTAAAATTTGGTTAAAAGGACTAAATTCACACATTTTGAAAGATGCAGGACTAAATTGGTCAAAAGTTTTGATGAGGGACTAATTCCAAATTTCGCTGAAACTTGAGGGACCAAAAACATATTTAACCCAAATTTCTTTGATGGTGGATGGTAAGCACAATAGCCTTTTTGAGTTGATCCATACCCAACAAAAACACATTTTAAAGCTCGTTCTTCAAGTTTTGTACGTTGATGTGGGTGTAAGTGAACATATGTAACACATCCAAAAATATGAGGCGGTAAAGAGACCATGGAAGGAAGGATACAATGATCAGACAACACATCTAAAGGCTTTCGAAAGTTAAGCACACTAGAAGGTGTTCAATTAGTCAAATAAACTACAGATCTCACAGCCTCACCCCATAAATGAGATGGGACATTACCATCTATCAAAAGTGATCTTGTCACCTCTAATATATGTCTATTTTTCCTCTTAGCCACCCCATTTTGTTGTGGTGAATAAGGACATGTAGTTTGATGTAAGATGTCTTTGGAGTTCATGAACTCGATTAACTCTATCTTAAAATATTCCTCTCCATTGTCTGATCGAATGACCTTAATATGTGTGTTAAATTGACTAACTATCATATGATGAAAAGAACAAAACACGTTACACACATCACTTTTATGTTTAAGCAAATACACCCAAGTTACCCGAGTACAATCATCAAAAAAACTGATAAACCATTTTTTCCCATTATGTGTAAATTGTGGAGCAAGACCCCAAACATCTGTGTGATTAATGAAAAAGGAAAATCTATTTTCTTATTGTTTAAAGGAAACACAACACGATGACTTTTTGCCATTACACAAGTTTCACAAATAAAATCAGAAATATTGCATTTGTGAAATAGTGATGGAAATAATTTTTTTAGATAACCAAAAGAAGGATGTCCCAATCTTTTATTCCATAACCAAATTTCCTTTTTGTTTTTATCTTGTATGTTTCCATTCGCAAGACAAGCCAACGTTCCTTTATGGGTTTGTTATGAGACATTTTCAAGATAATACAGTCCTTCTCTCTCTCTACCACTACCAATCTTCTCCTTGGAATGGATGTTCTGGAAAAAAAAATAGGTTGGGTAAAATAAGGCAACACAAGAATGTGATTTGGTTAACTTGCTGACAGAGAGAAGATTACAGTTCAATGTAGGAACAAATAGGACATCATAAATTGATAAGGAAGGAGAGAGGGATATAGTACCTACACCTTCAATAGGAGATGAGATCCCATTGACATTAATAATAGAAGTTTTAGAACAATTAGGGGAAAATTAATAAATTTATGTGGATCACAAGTCATATGATTAGTAGCACCTGAATCAATTATCCAATCACCACCTCTAATAACACCAAAAAGATTAAGAGGAGAGTTAGATATACCTGACTTGCTCACAAATCCGACAACAGTAGAACTATGACTCTTGGGAGTAGCTTCTTGCATATAGGTAGCAGTGGAAGTCCCAAAATCATATTTCTCCGATTGATTTTTGTCGGAAGGAACCATCAGAAATATTCAAATAAAGAAGCACCGCTTCTTATATTGTAGAGGATGTCGGTGATTGACTTTGATACCATATAGAAAGGATTTAAAGAATAATTCTGATGTATTATTTCAAAGAATAGGGCACCATATATATATATATATATATATATATATATATATATATATATATATATATATATATATATATATATACATACATACAAGAGTGCTATAATTCCTCATCTGTTAAAGGAATGAGTGCACATATTTGTTCAGAGAGGTAATTATGTCTAAATTATAGCTAATACAATATTTGATTACATAATATTTGCTAATAGAATATTTGACATATCTTAACACTAAATTGATCCAATTACCAATATTTTAACTACTTATCATTACCAAGGTTTTAAAATCTAATAATAGTAACTAACCAAAGTTTTGGTAATTAATATTAGAGATCAATTTATGCTCTGATTTATAAATCAATTATAATTTTTTATTAATAATAGAAATTTATTTAGATACGAATAACTTTTAGTTTATAAATAGTATTTAACTAAGTAAATATAATGACTAATTATTTTTTGTTTCTAAATTAATTATTATTTAATATTTTATTTTGTAATGTAGTGACCATGTCATTTAAATATAAATGGTCGAATTTTCATCAACTTTTATGATATGATATTTACTTTTATCTCACTCATGATTAATCCTAAACATCTCATCAACATGTGATATAATTCAACTCTTACACTATACATCACAACATAGTAGTACCACTTAATTAGGGATGACAAAAGGGCGGAGTGGGGACGAATTTCATCATCCCATACCCATTTTCCAAGAAAAAAATTATCATCATTCTCATGCCCAAATCTAATGAGTATCAAATTTTTGTTTTATCCCCCACCAAGTAATGGGTATGTACTCGTATCGGCACCAACACCCGCTTTCTTACTATTTCAATCTCAATTAATTAATTTTTATAAAATAATAAAAGTTATGGTGAAGGAAACATAATATTATTAAATATTTAATATTGAAAGAAGTGTTGTTTCTTTGATATCAAATATTTAAAAATAAATTATATTATAATTATATACATTTCAAATTAGAATATTAAACATATTTTCATGAGAACCAAAACATTTATTAAATTTGCAAATATTAATGAAACCTAGTTGATAAAATTTAAAAATATTTTAAAAAATAAATATAAAAGAAAAATAAAGATTCAAATTAAAATTTATTTTGAATGTCTATTTACTTCAATTTTTAAAATTTTAATGAAATCTCTTTTTTATATACTAATAAAAGTTATAATACATCACTTGATCAAAATCATACAAAGAACAAAGATTAAACTAATAATAATAAAATTTTAAGATAGATCTTTCACCTTTTTAACTTTAATATTATGTTGGATGGTGATAAAAAAGACTCAGGATGATTACATGAAATTATTATATTATAGTAAATAAAATTTATTTGTAAATTTATTGTGATAAAATTACACACATGATAATGAGTTAGAAAATAAAAATAAGGTTAAATTACTACTTTAGTCCTCTAATTTGTTAGCAAATTTCAAAATGGTCCTTCAATTGTTCAGTGTCTCAATGTAGTCCTCAAGTTTTCAAAAGTGACTCAATTTAGTCCTCTCCGTTTAATTTAAACAAACGCCATTCAAACAGTACTGAGGTGGCAAAATTGTACTAATACGTGTCAACATTTTTAATGGGAAGAAGCAATTGATGTGGCATAAGTAGAAAAGGGGTAATTAAAAAAAGAAATTTGAATCATGAAACCCTAAATTCATTCTTCCCCTCTGGTTCGTTGCTGCACAAAATTCCTTTAAGCATTTTGTCCCCAGATTTTGGTGTTAAGAGACATGTCCGAAGCCAACTCCTGTAAGTCTTGCACATGTTCAGACAATTAAAATCGTGGTGTGTCCTTTCTTGGTGGTGGGTGGAAGGGGTTGGGTGTGTCTCCCATTTGTTAATGTGGAGAGGTTGTTGTCATGAGAACTGCAAGAACAAGTAGGAATGCTTGGAAGAAATTCTGGGGTTGTCTAAATTTCAAGGTTAGGTTGTTAATTATTTTTTTTTCAATTTTTTCTAATTGGTGATTATCAGTGATGTATATTTTGTTGTTCTTGATTTGATGAACAAAGAGGAAATGAAGATTATGTTGGCTATAATTATTTCAAGTGGTGTGGAGAAGATGATGTTGACGACAAAGATGGTGTTATCATGAGACAGAAGAGGAAGATTGTTAGTTTAGAGAAAAGTAATAAGTTGTATGAGAAATGGGTACAAAGATTAATAGGAATTATTTGTGTTCTTGTTCTAGTGAATGCATTCTTAGTTACAGTAGTGATCAAAAGCCCCTAAATTGTTGTGAAGGGGTTGTTTGTATTATGTTTTGTTATGGTATGGTGTGATTTGATATATTGCACCAAAGTTGTATTTGGTTTTCATATCATATATAAAGTTCTAAAATTAGTGAACTCTGTGTATTTGCTTTTATATATATAAACATGTGCATTTATATGTCTTTGGCTATTACATAGTGCACATAAATCACACAGAAAAGGATTGTAACTAAACAAGGAAACTTGTGAAATATCATAACATCAGAGTTTATATATAAACCTGTTCATTTATATGCTTCTAAAATACTACAAATTAGAACATCAGAGTTTCTCCAGAATACCACAATCCATTTTGCTCCAAAATACTACATCAAGAGTGTTTCTCCAAAATACAACCACAATAAGTTCTACATAAACCAAATACATCACATTCAGATTATGTCTTGTCCACTAACAAAATATAAAATACAAATGGTTTTCATGGTTAATATCAGATTCAGATTCAGATTAACATTAGATTTACATGGTTTCCAAACACAACCCCGCCTATGTTGAGGTTTTGGCCTTATATTGGGTCTCCCACCCAGATCATCAATTAAAATGTCTAAGAACCAAGACCACATGTCCTTATTTTCTACCTCCACAACTGTGTATGCTAATGGCAACATATGATCATTTGCATCTCGTGCCATAATTGTCAATAACTCACCACCAATCCTCGCCTTTAAAAAACATCCATTTAATCCTATTATAGACCGACATGATACAAAGTTGTTCTTGTACGCTTTTAAACAAATATAAAATCTTTGGAATATCTTTGCACCATCATGATCTTCAACCTTTAATTTTATTGTTGAACCCGAATTTGATCTACGCAGCTCATGAGCATAGTCATATATACGTTTGTATTGCTTTGTGAAGGACCCATCAATGTTGTTTGCAGCCATTGATCTTGCTCGAAAAGACATTGTGTGAGATATAGAAACGTTCCACTTTCTTAGGCCCTTTTCACGAATGTGCACTACCTTAACAGTAAGATTTTCTCTCACTGTGTTTTCTATTCTTCCACTTAACCACTTTGCATTCATTAGCCTATTGTTAAACTCTCTACAGCAAGTATGTTTATCAACTATCTTTCTTAATTGCCAAGTTTGCACAATAGGTACATATGCACAATAAGCAATCCAACCACATTTTCCTTTTGAACCCAAACATGTCACCCTTACTCTTTTTTTTGTCATTCTTACCAATTTTCAAGTTTCTCTCGTTTTGCAACTCGTATGTTCTAATGGCTTTTATAAATTCTTCTTTACTTATGAAATATGTCCCAACTTCCCATTCATAGTTAGCCATACTTTTGGGCATAAAAAATGTGGGAAACTTTCCACATGTGTCTTCATCATCACTATCACAATCAGTGCCTACCAAACTGACCAATTCATCAGATTCTCATTCATCATCAGAGAGTCCCCTGACATGTTTGTTGATTTGTACATTATTCTTAGCCTCATTAATTTTTTTCCTCTTTCCAAAGGAAGCCCAACCTGACCCACCCATCCGTAGGTCACAATCTATATCCACATCAAACAAACCATCACTTTCTTCATGTATGGAATCAGTGGAGGAACCATCTTCAATCTGAACCTCTTCCACATTCTGTGGTTCAGGCTGGACCTACAAGACACCACTCTCAGGTTGTACCTGTGATTCAACCAGATTCTGAACCTCAACCTCAACCTCAACACTTTCAGGTTGGACCTGTTCTGCACCATTAAACTGCACCTCTTCTAAAACTTCTACCTCACACTGAACATGAGCCTCATTTACTAACTCTTCTGCCTCACACAACACCTCAACCTCACCACTTTTGGGCTGGATCTGTTCTGCACCATTACACTGCACATGTTCTAACTCTTCTGCCTCACACTGCACCTCAACCTCACCACTTTCGGGCTAGACTTGTTCTGCACCATTACACTACACCTCAACCTCATTTCTTAACACATTTGCCTTACTTTCCACCTTAGCCTCATTTCGTAAATCCTCTACGGCTTCAGCCTCAGTGTCATTCTCCACACCAGTATTTTCTTCACTATTATCCCTAGCTGGATAATATTCCAACATATGTACCTCCACTACTACACAAATTGAGTGAATGACGTACATATGGACTTCACCACGCTGCTTCGCGATTTGGACCATATGCAGTGCACCAACATCATCAACGAAATGACGCAACCTTTCCCCCAACACTGGACAACCTCCTACTAAATAGCATAGGTCTTTCACATTAATATAACCTATTTCTCTCAATATATAAAGCACTTCGAAGTAAGACCATATGTCTTCGTCACACGATAATTCGCTTCTTTGGCCATCAACATACTTAATTCCCTCCTCATTCACAAAATGCCCTCCATGGTGAATAACCACTTGAAACTTGTCATCTTCCATCACAAAAAGTGAGTATTGCTTGTAAATCTGTGAAATTTCCACATACCCACAACAATATACATTTATTACAACATATACCACCGATAGGATACACTAACCTCATTAAAGGGGGACCACAAACTACACACTAATGTGAAAATGGTGGGACAACACAAAAACGTTAAAAAAATTAAACAAATTTTTAACTAAAAACAACAACCAAGCGTCCAAATTAAAATCCTATATACCCAAAATCCCCCAAATCAAAACCCTATACACAAAATCCACAAAACCCTAAAATGCAAAGCTATAAAATTCGAAGTAGAACTCACCTAGAATGCTTGACGATTTCGATTACAAACGACAACCACACGAACAAAATGGGTGCTACTCCCAATTCCTCACACCAACGCAATGCTTCGAGAAATCGTGTTCAACCTAATCCCAATTCCACTATCAGTAACCCTAATTACATTCAAACGAATTCATCTTCCACATAAGCGTAGTGTTACAGGCCACGTAATTCCAAGTGAGACAGAGTAAAACAACCATGTCACTGTTCTGTTACTGATTTTAACGCTGTTAACTTTGAGGACTAAATTGAGTCACTTTCGAAAACTTGATGAATAAATTGAGACACTGAACAATTTAAAGACCATTTTAAAATTTGCTAACAAATTAGAGGACTAAAATAGTAATTTAACCTAAAAGTAATTATATAAAAAAAATAGTATTCTACATTATAATAATAAATAATAAATAAAAATATTAAAAAAATTATTAAACGTGTGTCTTATAAACAATTTAAAAGACCATTAAATGAAATCACACAAAGAAAAACAAATATATAATTAAGAGTTTGATAAGATGAAAAATACCATAGAGATCTAAAAAAATATCAAATTAGTCGATGATTTGTATATAACGGAAATGGTTTTAGTAAAAAAAAAAAGTTCTTCAAATGAAACAAAAATTAATAATAGTAGAATAAAGAACATAATGTTTTTATATTACCTAATAAATGAAATGTTTATAGTATGGAACACTTAAATTGATAGTGTTAAACATTCTCATGTGAAAAGAAAATATACAATAAATAAAAATATTAAAAGGGAGTAAAAATATTCAAATGTGAGACATAAAAAATATTTGATTAACATACATCATTTGAACATAATTGCATAAAAGTTGGGATAAGACGAAAAATATAGATAAGAATGAATTTCATGACAAATCAAATAATAAGAAGAAATAAAAAATAAAAGGTATATATATATATATATATATATATGAATATAAAATTACTTAATAAATAATGAGTATTTTAATAATTTAATTACAAAAATGTCATCAACACAATTTTATGTTTGTTGCCTACATGTTAAATGTAAATTTAGTGACATAAGCTATTTTTGTTTTACTGATAAACTAGTTAAGTGTAGGTAAAACTAAAAAAAAAAATTACCTACATATATTTAATGTAAGTAAAATTAAAAATATTATGTATTGTTATTAAGACATGATAATCATGAGTAATTTATGTATCATTATAACCAAGAGTGATTTCGTTTATTTGTTTGTAATAATTGAATTGATTAGTGAAACCTCTTAATAAGTCATCTTAAGTTAGAACTGATATAGCTCATGAGTTTGGGTAAACCAATTTAAGTTTAACATGTGTTATTGGTTTTATTTGTGTACCAAATGATCTAGTCTAATTATTGTTGAAAGTAATATAGAATTGTATATATCTGTAGGTCATTTTTTTTCAAGAGTTATAATGAAACTCAACTCATCTCCATTTTGGCCTGCCTTACATTTGGTTTGTCAAAATCAATTTAGGACAGATTGATTCCCATAAGACTCTTGAGTTAGTATGTTTGGTTGGTCCTTATAACAATATATAGGTCCACACACTTAAAAAAATTATAAAGAAAATATCATTAACAACTTTTTATCCCAAATACAAGTATCTCAAAAAAAGCTGATGGATTAACTATGTTTTTGGTCTCTAAAATATAACACGATTTTGGAATTCGTACCTATTTCAAAGTTTGGTTCTATTTGATTTTTTTTTTTTTAACATGGCAAATGGTGTTGTCATGTGTGCCCACGTCCGTGTCTAGGTGTATTTTCCCTCATCATCCACTTAGACATATGTGGTAAGACAAAAAAAACTAACGTCGTTAGGTAAGGATAATTCATCCATGCATTTCTTAAGTATCAGGATCAAACATAGTCAAACTTTGAAATAGTGACAAACTCCAAAATTGCATTATACTTTAGAGATCAAACACATGATTAACCAAAAAAAAAATATAATGATTATCAATTATTATTTACTTGTAATAAATAAAGAATAACAACGTAAAGATAAAAATAAAATAAATTTATTTTTAAATACATAATATTAATAAAATAATAAATGAAAATATTTAATTATACAAATAGTTTTACATAATATTAATAAAATAATACAAAATAACTATACACAAAATTATATAAAAAAAAAAAATAGTTATGTGAGTCATAAAACAAAGTAGATCCCTACACCAACTATTACTATCCAACTTGTTCCACAATTTTTAAGTATGGATCCACCTTCATGATCCGCCAGAGATTCTAATCCAATCAATCTCCAATCATGCCATAATTGGGAAAGTATACGAAATTTAATACTATTATTGTTTTCAATCCATCCATTTAAGAAAATGGTAGCTCCTCCTATATCAAATATAATTAATTTTGATAGTTAATTTTAATGATTAATTTAGATCCCAAATAATAATAGAAACTATTTTATTTACTCATTTAGAAATTAATTATAATTTTTTATTCATAATAAAAATAGTTACCAATAAATTTTAGTTTATAATTATTAATTATTAAAATTAATAATTATTTAAAGAAAAAAATTTAAATACGTACAAAGTTGATTTACATGATGGGAAGTCTAGACCACTAGGATTTTTTTTTCTCTAAGTGTATATGGTTTTAAATCACAGAAATTATATCTTGATTTGTTATAATAATAAAAGTGCGACAGACCCCACTCAAGATCAAATTTTCAGGTCAAAAAATGTGTGAGGGGTAGGAAAAGGATCGATGGCTTAATTATTGTTGTTGTATTTAAAACTAGTGTTCGACATCTTTTGAAGTATATATATTCTCTTGGACTAGAAAATTAGAATAATGAGATTAGGGATGTCAAAAATATCTGTATTCGCGGATAAAACCCGTAATGGGTAAGAAACGAATATTTAAAATGGATATCCGCTACCTGTGGGTACGGGTATTTTTGATACTCGCATGTTAACAGGGTGGGTACGGGTATCATAGTATCTGTACCCGTGGATACCCGTACCCGCTAAACTTTAATTCAAAAGAAAAATACCCTTATATATATATGATATGCTTGTTGTCAAATGATGGAACCAAAATAATAATATTTGACATGTGGCAGTTGGGGTTTTTATTTGATTATTTTTCAGAAATCAATCGGAGAAAGTGAGCTTGTTGATCAAAACACTAATTAAAGAATTTCCATTATATTGAACGTCAATTTATATTTATTTTTATAATTATTTGGACTTGTATGGACTTGAGTTTGTTTGAATTTTATTTAAAATTTATGACAATGATGTATTTTATTTTATTTTATTTGAATTTATAATTAAATATTTATTTTGTAAAAAATTTTGTAAATACCCACGGGTATCCACATAACGGATATCCGCATAACGGATACCCGACGGATATGGGTACGGGTACGGGGCAAATATTTATCCAGCGAGTAGGGTACGAAGGAGCTGCTATCCGTACCCTACCCGCCCCGTTGACATCCCTAAATGAGATAAAAGAAAAAAAAGGAAAATAATATATATATATATATATATATATATATATATATATATATATATATATATATATCGGATGATGAAAAAAAAAATTAAGAAACATGTAAAGTTAAAGTACAAATGTGGAAAAAAGAAATTCAATTTATTATTTAAGTGACCCTATACAATTAAACAACAAAGTATACTACATAAATAATTATGCATGTTTGATAAATAATATACCTAAACCATTACTAATTAATTAATTAAGTAAGTAACTGTTACACTTAACATGTATGATTTCTAAATGATGTAACATATCCACGTATAAAGCAATGAGCATCCTATGGCACGTGAAATTAATTGAAATGGATCTCTTTGTATGTGGCCACCACAAAGCAAGTGGAGAGAGGGAAGAACAAAATACGTATCAATAACAGTGGCCAGGGATTCTTTGAATTATTATCTCAATGACAGAAAAATTTATTATCTTAATGATTTCGCTTAAGCACTACTAACCACTACAAAGTACAAACTTATTCAAACTCTAACCATAAATCGCCAGCTATGACGTCAGAGATTGTTGTTTTTTCATTTCACTGGAATAAAGTTTCCAAAATGAACAACAACAACAACGTGATTCACGTCGAATCTGCACTAGCTATTTATGTCGTTCTGTTATATCATATTCTCTTACACTAGTTGATCATTCTCACACCACATCGAGTTCGTTGTCCAAATTAAGAAATTGATGCAAGCATTTAATTAGAACAGTTTTTTGGTCGGATGGAGTGTTTCCGAGATGAAAGTATTTGACTTTTAAAAGTCAGGCTAGTAAGAGAACTCTCGCTTTCTAAACGAAAAGGAGTTTCACTGTTATGAAAATAATATATCTTTAAGTCACACATTATTTAGGATAAATTAGAAAGTAAATAATGGTGATTAATAAAAGGATTATACGCAACATAAGTTTTTTAAATAATAATAATAAAACTAAAAGTTATTAATTATTAAAATAGTTACTATTATAAATAAAAAAATATAATCAATCACTAAATTAGGGTTAAAGGATATGAGATGGTAGTTTATATGTTGTACAAATTTTTACACAATGTTATTCTCAGGTTGTCTTTAGACAACGATTATGATTTTTTTTTTCCGATTTTGGGATTTCCATGTTATATTTTTGTTTTGATCTTATTTCTCTATGTTGATAGGATAATTCTTAGAATAATATCCTTCATTGATGATGTGTTTTTTCTAACACACTTGTCAAAGATTCTTGTTAAGAATTTAGATAGTATTTGTGTATGATAATATGGTGAGTCATATAACTAATTGAATAAGTACTTCATGTGATAGTATATTGTATTAATGGACATATTAAACACATAAATGAACATATAAATTAAACAAATTATGTTACTTGAAATATTTCTAAAAATAATCAAATATAATATCAATATACATTGCCCTATAAGCCAGAACTATTTTAATCCGTTGTCGAAAGGGCTACTAGAGAGGAGGACTCCTTTGACTCTTATCGAAATGGGATTGTTGGAATTGGTGTGCTAGCGATAGTTGAAGGAATGTTGCTTTGGCTTGATTGCTTTGGCCTAGAATTAGAGAAGGTAGTGGGAGATAGTGTGTATGTACTTTTGTTATAAGAAGTGGACTTTAAACTTAACTCAATCCTACAAAATCGACTTGTAAAATAAGGTCAACACCCACTTATATACTATGAATTTGCTTTATCTCCAATCGATGTGGGACTTTCAACACACCCCCTCCCTATATGCCCAACAAACACAAATCCTGCTATGATAGATTTTAAACTATAGCTCTGATACCATGTTAAGAAGTGAACTTTAAGCCTAATTTAACCCCACAAAACTGGTTTGTAATGTGAGGTTTGCATCCACTTATATACTATGAAATCGCCTTATATGTAGTGCATATGAGACTTCCAAAAGTTGTTCACAACATAAGTATCTTTAAGACTATTGTTAATTCCAAATATCACATGGATTCCTTCCTAATATATCAAGATACGAATGTTTCAGCATAAGTATGAGTATTTAACCATTAGTAAAAAGAATATTAATATATATATATATATATATATATATATATATATATATATATATATATATATATATATTCATGGTTAGCGATATTCATAACTTGATTTGATGATTTGTGAACGTGGATTGGTTAAGATTGTTCGAAAATCCAGAGCGTTTAGATGGTTTGCCAGTTATATAGCGCTTTGAGCACCATTGGTTATATACTTTTATTTTGATAGGACTGTGATATGCAGTGTCATTGCTGAGCTTTCTCAAGATATTCAGTATCATACATTCAAATTATTAGTCATTTCATATGCAAGATTTAAACAACTTTAGCTAAAACAAGTACACATTATAATATACAGCTAGGTAGGAGTTGTAAAGGTTGACTATGACAATTTTGACTTTGGAAATTATCACGTGCTTCGCATGCTACGTGCCCAAGACTCAAGAATCTACTAGCTCAACATAATAAACAAGTTGATGTTTTTCTATCTTTGGTATCATAGTTTGACCTAATTATTTAGAGAAATATCGATGGCGTATATAAGGTCAACCATAAATTATTGAACTTCTTTGCAAAATAAAGCATAAATGAGGTTTAGGTTTATGTATGAAGAGTTTGCATACATTTTTTAGTGCAAAGTCCATGTGACATAAATTCTCTCTTCCTTCTATACATGGGTTTAATTAACTTAACCCACATGTAATGATGTAAAAGGCTTTGCTCATCACTAATCATAAACATAGAACTTGAACACCACTTCATTGTGTATTAATTAGTGGTGAACCCTGCATGATGAACTTAATCATGTTGTAATTAATTAAGAGAGAAAAAAAATTGATCGAAAAGCAAGAGTGGTGGAATGCTTATTTTTTAAAACTCAGCAAGGATCTTGATGATGGGAAAAATCATGGAAGAAGTTTTGAAATGACTAGTTCATTATATATTTATATATAATGTAAGATGCTTAACAAATCAAAACCTTGGGTATCATCATTATGAGTCATATTCGTTCCAAGTTTTAAATATGCACCCCAATCATATACCACGCACGAAGGATTTAAAGCATCATAAGTTTATCACAGAAACTTTTTCATCACTTTGGAATTTCGTTGTAATGAATGAATATAATCATAAGGCAACCAATTATTATAGGAATCACCATCGATGCCATGAAATAGTAACCTGCTTTATCTATACTTTCGTACAAAAGTTGTGTGATGCCAATCTTTTGGTTACTTAAAAAAAAATTATCAATGGGCATGCTTACTTAAGAATGATCTACTTCATCACCATACATATATATATATATATATATATATATATATAGAGGTTTAATTATGTTTTGGTCCCAATTTTTGAGTCAAAATCTCAAAATGGTACTCAAATTTTTAAAAGTCTCAAATTGGTCCCCTTTTTTTGTTAAAACGTCTCAAATTTGTCCTTTCTGTTAAGTCAAGGTTGACATCGTTAGAGGGAGTGCCACGTGTCAATTCCTCGATTTTTTGAATTTTTTTTTTATTATTTTTTTTTGAATTATTATTATTATTTTTGAATTTTTTTAAAAAAATTAAAAAAATTGCCACGTGTCAAGCTGTCATCGTGCCACGTGGCAGTAACTGAGTGATATGGCAGTGACAGTGACACGTGTCAGTATTATGCCATGTGTCATTTTCTTAGTCTCAATTTGGTCCCCTTATTTTAATTTGTCTCAATTTAGGCCCAATTTTTTTAAAAATTAGCAATTTTGTCACTCTCCAACTTGAAATCAAATTTAATTTCTATATAAATGTACACAAATATTTCCATCAAAATTGATATTTGAAGTAAATATTTTTAACCAAATTAAGTTCATTTAATTAATATTTTACATTGAACTTTATTTAAAATTGTTTTAAAGTTGTTAATAGAAAATAATGTTAATAGAAAAAAATTCATAAATTAACTAGTTCATTTAACAATAAAACACATATAAATTTAAAATTTGAAAACAATTTTAAGTAAAGTTGAATGTGAAACACAATTTTAAATAAACTTAGCTATGTTAAAAATATCAATTTGAATAAAAATATCAAATTTAATAAAAATATTTGTATAACATTTATATAAAATTAATTTTTGTTTCAATTTGGAGAGGGATAAAATTGCTTATTTTTACAAAAGTTGGGACTAAATTGAGACAAATTAAAATAAAGGGACCAAATTGAAACTAAGAAAATCACACCTGACATAATACTGACATGTGTCACTGTCACTGCCACATCACTCTAACACTGCCATGTGGCACGATGACAGCTTGACACGTGGCAATATTTTGATTTTTTTAATTCAAAAAATAAAATAAAAATAAAAATAAAAAAATAAAAAAAAAAGTAATAAAAAAATTCAAA
>Ga0214542_1007801_pt1 | contig 18301 bp, 7 predicted proteins | sample CNSS1metaG_FD_160096 | JGI IMG/M metagenome (GOLD analysis project Ga0214542, IMG submission 160096) | Root nodule microbial communities from cowpea collected in UCLA plant growth center, Los Angeles, California, USA - CNSS1 | ecosystem: Host-associated > Plants > Roots > Nodule | place: USA...
ATATATATATATACATATATATATATATATATATATATATATATATATATATATATATAATTCTTTTCGTACATGTTAAGAATCATGTTACTCAAACATAGCTGGTAGGGGACTTACATGAACCACCAATTGGCGGTTGGACTTGACAATAACTATAATATCATTTTTTATGCAAAAATCTTTCCCTTTTAATACCTTAAAAAATATGGACGGAGAAAAGTATTGAAAATTCAAACACTGTTTTGCAATGAACGCAAGTACAACATTTCTATAAGGTCCTACAATATATAGGGGTATGATGAGAAACGTCTTTAATAAACACCCCAAAACTAAAGCACTCATTTACTGTTTATTGGCATATTTTATATGTAATATTCATCAGAAAAAAATAAATAATCTAGTTCAACCAAATGACGCATATAGAGAAGTGTATGTAATTGTTTACATTTGTTATATTGTAGAAAAATCGACACCAAATAACACTTTCACTGAATAATAAAAATAAAAGCCTAATTTTTTTGTTGAAAAAGGAATTTTTCATGTTTAGAAAGATAATAATCGTGTTAGACAATAATAGTGTATGTTAACTATTAGGAGGTTTATAAAGAGGATTTTACCGAGAAGAACAAATATCAATGAGACCTGCCCAATTACATAAGGTATTGACACCACTCTCAACCCAAAATCTTGAGTCAATGGGTCTTTATTTTTATATAATGCTCTACTTTCTCATTTTTATATGTGAGACTTAGACTCATATTTGGATTCCTAAAATTAACAATATATATATATATATATATATATATATATATATATATATATATATATATATATATATATATATATATTTAGTATATATGTTTTACCCTAATCAAATTACTTATTCAATATTCATCTATTGTTTCATTCCATTGTAAATTTTCACTAAATTAAAACCTTATAACATGTGTGTCTGATACTGAATAAAATTTGTCTTCTTTCATTTGTTAGTGGAAAACCTAACAGGAAACTTTGGCAATAGTTATTCTGGCAATTTTTTTTTTCTACATGCATGGGTTATGTACGTTTGGATCCGCCATGGATGATTTCCAAACATCTGAACTGGTCTAGGGCACACTTAAAAGTTTCCATAAATGCAGAGAAGCAAGTAGCAACCACATAGACTGTTTTTTAATTCAGTATGCCACCAAATTAAGAAGTTTGACCTGAAAGCTAGTGCCAATAAAACATAGCCTTTAATTCAATAAATATATACACTTACTCGACGAAAATCAAACAAAAACTTTCACCTCTAGCTACAGATTTAGTCATCATAACTAGTCTCTATGAAAAAGATAGCCTATAGCATCTAGATTCTGGCTATTTCAAACCACTTCTAGCTACCAGCACTTGATAAAAAACGTCAAAAATGCTCGTGAACTTCCCTTGATCGTCATTATTATAATATTATGATTACTACTATAAAAACACGTAAAGTTGGCTAGACTTATTCATTGATATAATAATTTCAATACGCAAACTATTCAACTTTCTCGTTATGTAATGATAATTTTTGTTTTTCTCATTAACCCATGGCATGTAGGGTTGTTCAGGAACCGAAATTTGACCGAAGGTCAACAGTAATAGTTGTACTAACCAAACACTACGCAGTTCTAGTATTTTTTTAATAATTTTTCTACATTGTTCATATTTTTGTAGTTGTTTTATGATTACTTTATATCTTCCGCTTCTCTCGAGGAAGAGAAGCCAAAAACGATAACAAGGTTAAGACAGAAGACAAACCAACAACAACAACTACTACTTAGAGAACATGCACTGCTAGGGGAACTCGCTGTTCCTTCTTTCATCTCAAACATGCAGTGGGTCCCTACTACCCTCAGAACCGCTGACAATACACAGAACCATATCTGATCACAAAATCGCTCTAAACTGGTCTTAAGCTTCACCAACAATTCCCAATAATTTTCACTGTACTCAATTGGGACCACTAGATATGTCATATGAGTTATAGTCAGAAAGGACTTCATTGATGGCCTGCAGTGAATTGGTTCAAACCCATTGATGACCCTAAGGAAGCAAACTTTGCAAGCTCTTGAGGTAGAAATGGATGTCCACCTCCATTTCTGTTCATGCCAAGAAAATCTCTCGTCAAGTTATGTTCCACTGTGTTTGAGCCTGGATGGAGGTTTATCTGAGTTGCTTCCACGTTGTTTTGCATCAGAAACTGATCAAAACTGTTTGATGGATGTGTCAATGAGGGAAAGTTAGTAGAATGGCCTAACATAGTTGCACTGCTGCTTGTTCCATTGAAATTTTGCTGTTGGTTCATGTTCTGAAACACTTGGTTGAGCTGGTCACTGCTTTGGTTTGCATTGGTATTATTGAGAGTGGTAGTTTGGGTTGAGGATGAGCTCATCACTCCAAAACTGCCACTGAAAATTGAAGGGTTGGTGCTTCTGGTGGAACCCATTTGTGCTGCCTTCTGCAGAAGGGCAGTGGCTGACATTGGGGAAGCTGAGATCGAGTTCTTGTTTTGACTCTCAGAATAAATTGATGCCAAATCTGAAGCTCCACCTTCTCCCTTTGAATTGGTTCCGAAATTTGAGAATACTGAAGAAGAAGAACCAGTAGCTTGTGCCATTTGCACAACCTCGGGCAAACCTGAGGAACTTGATGATGGCACATCAAGTGGGTTATTAATGTGATGTCCCTGATTCAACCACAGTGACAAGTTTGGTCTTTGTTGGTCTGCACCCATCCCCATTAAACGAAACCCGTGTGGACCAAAGTGTGGAACACTCTGCATTCCCTGACCAGTGATTAATCCACGTGACGACAAACCAGCTTGTGCATTCATCACACTTGCATCTTCGCTCTTGAAATTTAGACTACTGGTAGCTACTGAGGAAAGTCTCGAACTCTCTTCGGCTAAGGCATCGCAGAAAGCCCTGTGAGTAATAAAGCTGTCTTTCCTGTGCAAAGTTCAGTGAAAATTCCCCATTAATTATCTAATCATTTCAACCATACTTACACAATAATCACACATTAAATCTCAAACTCAATGCACCACCAAACGAAAAAGCCTTATACATGTAGAGTGAGCATGTATTCCATCTCAAAAAAGCACACACCAGTAAAAAGTAAGTTATACTACTAATAAACGAGAATAGAGGTAGATTTTTACGTGACTTTGCAACTGGGAATTAATTTATGTCTACTTACGAGAAGTTTTTAAATCATATGAATCAAATCAACATGTGACTATTCATTAGGAAGTTGCATGAATTAGTCAATTACCTGGAGAAGAGGGTGCCACAGTCGCACTTATACTCTCTGGTGCCACAGGTTTTGGTGTGAGCTTTCCAATCAGATTGAACTGCGTATTTTTTGGAGCACTTTTCACACTTCCACTTCTTCTCACCGTGTTTTCTGCTATAGTGCTTTTTTATTCCGGTGAGGTCTCCGAGAGCCCTGGCGGCGTGGTGGTGGACACAGGTCTTCTCTGGACAGATATATACCTTCTTCCGAACCTCTTTGTTTGACCTCTGTCGTAGCTTCCATGGAAGGTTGTGACCCCTCCTATGAAGCTGAAGGTTCTGGTCCCTCTGGAACCCTTTGTTGCATATTTCACAGATGAAACGGTTGGTGGCCATGAGAGTCTTGGGTGAAAGAGCAATAACCTCAGCATCTGGATCTGCATAATCCAGTCCAAATTAAAAATAAATTAAACCAATCTGTTTGATAAGAATTAGAGGTTTTATATTACCTGGTGTTCCTGGAAGATTTCTCTTCTTCTTGGTGAGTGGAGGAGGAGGATTAGGGTTAGGGTTTGTGTTTTGTTCATTGGGAAGCCCTGGGAGAGTAGTGGAAAGTGAAAAGGGGTCACTGGGTATCATTTGCATATTGGTAAAAGGGGAGTAGTGAAGCTATATTGTGGAGTGGTTTTGCTTTCTAGCAAAGTAGAAGCAAACAGCTAAGTTTCATAGGTTTCAGACAGTACATGGAAGAAAACAAGGGATGTTAGAATAGCTATAAAGCCAAGAAATATAATATAAGTGTTTTTTGGAGGTTACCACCATATTCTGTAAGAGGGAGTGGCTGGCTTCATGTGATTATTCGGCCCAAGGACAAGAAAAAGCCATAGACGAAACTTGAATCGGATAAAATATATTTAACCCCAACAAAAATATTATATATATGCACACACTTGTGTAAGAGCTTCCAACTGGTGTCTGCACCCTTATTTTTTATTTCTTTAACATTTGAAAGATATAACAAAGACTATGACATGATGATACTATATATATATATATATATATATATATATATATATATATATATATATATATATATATATATATATAACGAGAGTGTTATACTATTGTTTATACACATTTTGTATCTGTTTTCTCTTTACAACTCCTTAGTCACACTCTCCTCTCACGTTACCTACTTGTTTTTGTTTTGTATAAAAAATGTTTCATAGTAGTATTTATATTAACTATAATTCATAAGATAAAGTTATAGATATAATATCTTATGACATACCCAAAATCTTTTCTCTGAAAGAAAGTTATACAAATATATGTCGGCTCTGTTTCTGGCGTCACCCTCTTCCTCTCTCTCTCCTTTCACTTGGTGTTTACTGTGTTTGGTTTTACGCGTACCCTCTTGCTTAATAACTCATTTACTGGCATTCTCAAAGTGACACAGTCATAAATTAGAATGGGCCACCACGTAACCACACACACACTCTTTCAGCCACAGATACACAAAACAGACCAGAACTTTCTCAGAACAGAGATACAACCACATGCACATCCGTAGAAGAATGTGTGTTTTGCATTTCCTCTGCCTTAGGTATAGCAAGTGAAATAGATAAAAAGCGAAAAACATATAAAATATAAGCACAATGTCCTTAAAATAAAAGGCGAAAATTTTAAAGGTGGCAGTGTACCTGGTTTGGTAAAAGTGAATAATAGAGTTAGTTTATATACAAAGGTTGACTCTTTGGTAGAGAAATAGTATTATTAGTAATAGGTATGAAAAGGGTTGTGTTGTGGTGCACGTGAGATGGAAGAAATGAAGGTTAAAATGATGGTGTTGGTGAGAAGGAGGGTAACAGAAAAAAGTTACTTACCTTTATAAGAGGCTTTAGTTGGTAGTGAATGATTAAGCCATAATTAGAGTGAGGGTAGGGTTTTGGCATGCGAGAGACTGTGGTAACAGAGAGAAAGAGAAAGAGAAAGAGAAAAATGGTGCATGTGTGTTGTGGGGTCAATAGAGAAGTGTAGGATGTAATGTAGTGTGGGACAGTGTTTGAGGTTCTCTTTTTCCGATGCAAGTTGATAGGACCGTCCGTGATACTCTGTCACTGCGTAGTCATTGTGAGGGCTCAAGAAAACTGAACCATTGGGGTCCCCGCTGCACCGTCCATCATCCCAAAAGGTATCACTCCTACGTCCATTATTTTCTACCAAAATGTTTTTTACTATTCTTATTTTTATACATTTTATATGCTATCAAAGAATAATGAAAAAACTCACTCCATTGTTTTCATCTAATAAGATAAAAAAAATAGAAATAATCTTCGGTCCAGAATCTCACATAATTCTTTGTCGAGAATTTAAATATGAATTTAAATTTTATATTGAGTAAAAAAAAGAAAATTGAACATCATATAAAATTTAAGATTTATAAACTTATCGCTTTAAAGTTATGATGTCAATTTCTTATATTTGATTTCAAAAATAATATAAAAATTTTAATTAGATTAATGGTGCCAATTTTTTAAAATGCTGATCCAATGATACAAATATTGATCGTGTAAGTTCTATCTCAGTTGGATTCGAAGAATTTGTTCATCTGCTTAACATTTATCATGATTCAAAATTTTAAAATATCATTGGAAATTTAAATATGAGTATAAGTGTTATATTAGGTTATTAGAATTAGAAATTTGAACATAAAAAACTATAAATTTATCATTTTATGATTTTAAATTAAAAATAGAATTAATTTTTTATATATAGATTTAACTCAACTCTTTCGATTGATGTGTTGTATTTACCTAATAAATTCTCTCCTCAATAACCTTCTATTAATGTTACGAGAGTCGAAAATTCTTCCGTAATCAACTCATTAATCAATTTAATTTACCAATAATTTGAGTCAAAATTAGATATTAATTCATTTAAATTATACTTATTTTATCCATCAAGAAAAATGATTTCCATATTTGAGAATTAGCCCCTTTAACTATATGTTATATTAACTGATTATTTAACAAATAAAGAAAAAAAACCTAAACTAGTAATTAGGTATGTCAAAAAAATCCGTACCCGTGAGTATTTGCAGATAAAACTCGCAACGGGTAGGAAATGAATATTAAAAATTGATACCCGCTACCTGCGGGTACGAGTATTTTTTATACCCGCATGTTAACGGAGCGGGTACGGGTATCATAGTATCTGTACCTGTGAATACCCGTATCTGTTAAACTTTAATTCACAAAAATATCATCATCATATATATATATATATATATATATATATATATATATATATATATATATATATATATATATATATATATATATGCACATCTTATCTTGTCTTTTGTCTTCATTCTTCCAACTTCAAGTATTGCTACATTGTCTTTATCCAAGTACACTCCTTGGCATTCTTCTCTTTTCTTTCTTTGAAATTGGACATATATCCAAAACCCTATATAACTATATAGACAGTGACGTTTATAGTATGCTTGTTGTCAAATGATGAAATCAAAATAAGAATACTTGGCACGTGACAATTGATGTTTATTATTTGTTTATTTTCTAGGAATCCATAAGAGAAAGTGGACTTGTTGATCAAAACACTAATTAAAGAATTTTCATTGTGTTGAACATTATTTTGATAATTATTTGGACTTGTATGAAATTGAGTTTATTTGAACTTTATTTAAAATCTATGACAATGATGTATTTTATTTAATTTAATTTTAATTTATTATTAAATATTTATTTTTTAAATAATTTTGTAAATATTCGCGAGTACCCGTGGATACTCGTAGATATGAAAAAAATAGGCGGGTACCCGCATAACGGATACCCAATAGATATAGGTACGAGTACGGAACAAATATTTATCCAACAAGTAGGGTACAAGAGAACTGCTACCCGTATCCTACCCGCCTCGTTTACATCAATACTACTAAATGCTTGGAATTTTTGAATGTGAACATTTGATTATATTTATGTACGTATATTTGGTTATTTATTTTTGATTGATGCAGAAGATATTGACCGTTTTTTACATCATATTGGATATTTCGGTGATGGATTTCTTTTTTTTGGTAAATATTTGTCCATTACTAAATAGGAAAAAAAGTGGCATGCTTAATTGAGTTTATATAATTTTCATGCAAATTTTTCTATAATAATTTTTAACCGCAAGAACAATGTAAATATTACTTATTTTATAGGCTTAATTATTTAGTCCCAGCGTCAATGGAATACCCAGTTGAGCCTATTTAATTGTGAGCTTATGCAAAATGATTGTAAATTGAATTGACACACCGAACTCTAGTTAAAATGTGTTTTTTTTTTATTGTTACAAGAATTTTGTGTAAAAAATTAATATTGAATTTCCTGTATATTTAAATACAAGAGTAACATAGATGCTTGTGCATTGAGTAATTCTAAATTCTAAACTCTACACCTCTTTCTTATACATCTTCTACCACCTTCGATGGTAAATATTAAATGCAATCTTTCAAAATGTTTTTTTTTTTCATTGAACTTTTTCTATAAAATTGCAGGAGAAATCGTAGAATAGTAAGTTGAAGGACACGACATTAATCTTTTGTTTATAATCAATGTTGCGTCAAAATAAAATCTGGAATTCTAAGAAAAGAAATTCGAAGGAACCTAAGTTATTTCATTTAATTCTATAATTACTTGTTTATTTGATTCCTTTAGCTTTTCATCCCTAAAACTTGAAAGGGAAATAACCATTTTTTTTCCAAAAAACTAACAGTTAAAATATATAACATCATCCTTGCGGCTAAAATAAACACTACATAAAATACTGCAATCATATTAAATAAAAAAAAAAATTACGTGGGACCTATCCTAGTTGTGATAACTCACACCATGTCCCACTTCGGTGTTTCTCACTTCATTATGTTATTTTTTTTTCTACAATAAATAAATAAGGTGTTAAAATAAGTTTAACTAGAGGAGTCAACTCTTGATATATTATGTGTCTAAATAGGTTGGACAAAAAATATTTTTTAATATAAACTGAATGAAATAAATATAACGCATAACGTAATCGATATTTAGATGAATTTTAAATCTTTGAATTGAAACTCCTAAGACTAAGTACGAGTATAGATATGTACCCATCTATATAGTGACTTAAACTTCTAAGTTACAGAGTGACACGAAACATGTTTGAGAATATGCTCGAAACTGTTCGGTCACCTTGACGACGACGTTACATTATAAAGTTTAGCTAACTTCCCCGGTCACTGTACGTCTCTGTTTGTGAAAGATTTGTAACTTTTAACACGATTAAGAATTAGAAATAAGAAAACCAAAATTATTGTAATATATGTGTGTTAGATCGAAATAAGAAATTATAAACCTTATTTTATTAATATTTTTTTAGATTAAGTTAGGTTTAAAGTTCACTTTTAATAAATTTTTTAATAAATTTTTAAAATTGAGTTAAAGTTTAAAGTTTATTTTTAATCCATTGTAGTGAAGAGGAACTTAATTAAGAACTGGAAGATTAGAAGAGTGATGAGACATCTTACCTCACAGTCACACTCATAATTGATGATTTAATTAGATCACCACCAAACCAAGATATTACGTGATGATCATTCATCCCATGTGGTTTTGTGGATTCTTATTTTCCTTTCACTTTTTTCTCTTTCTAATTTTGTTTCGCTGGAATTCTTCGTCCTATGATCATGTGCAATTGATTGCAATTCAACCAGATATTCTAAATCTCCTTTTTATTCTATTTCTAATCATTATCGTGCATTTTTTTTTTCAAAAGAAAAAAGTCATAAGAAATTAACAATTCAATTCATGCAGAAAGATCAGTAAAAGTTAGTTTAATTAGATAAATCATACTTAATTTTTAATCTTAATGTAGGGTCGCATGTTTTTTAAAGCAAAGTGTTAGGATTGAATGTTTACCACTTGGTTATGAATCAAATTCGTGATTTTGGTTCTGATACTAATTATTAAGATTGAGCGCTTAGCATTTGACAAAAAGTTATAACTATTAATCAGGACACAACTCTTTTTTACTTAAGAGTGTATCACAAGCTCAAATATCACGATTTATTCGATTGTGATCTAGTCCACTTGATCTCTATCACAAAATAATTGATATCACTTGCAACACAAAATTTAAAATGTAAATTCTCTCTCTTCCGGTTCCTTCTAATGATTTGTCTCTCTCAATTTCCAACAACCCTAGCTAGCTACATATGATGTCTCATATATGAACAACTTTTTGCATCACAAGTAAGAGCATTGACCTCCTCAACTTAAGTAATCACTGCCACTATTTCATATGGCACAAGTGTCTCCAAAAGATTTTTAATGTTCTTTTTATAAATGATTATTTATAGATGTAGCAGCATCTCGTCAACTTGGTCCTTACTTGTATATATAGATTAGTTGACTTTCATACAAAAGAGAGGATCATACTCTTTTTCCTTAATGGTGCTCATCTTTAAATTTACATTATTATTATTATTATTAGAAGAAGAGAATTGTATATTTTATATGTATAACTATTTGAAGTGTGACGAAAACCTATACAATTCTTATATATGCTATATATTGTAAGCAACGCTTTCGAAAGACAGTTCTAGAACTTCGTTAATATGGACATCACTATAAAGTCGTATAAAGTTGTAGAAATTGATGATAGTTACATTTTGTTGTCCAAAGTTATACTTTTAATAACGGTTTTGGAAAAGAATCGTAGTCTTTTATGCACTTATAAAACAAAAATAAAATTTTAGCATAGAATGGAGAGTGGCACAACAAAGAAGTGACAAGAGCATGGGAAGGAAGGAACTCATAGAGAAATGAAGAGGGAGTAACGACGGCAATGGATGGGACCGAAAAAGAAAACAGTCGGAAAAAAAATAAATAAAAAATGTACAAGATGCAATGACACAAGTAGTGCAAGACGACAAGGTAATAAGAGTAACAACAACAATGACAACGCAATGTAATGACGACAAAGATTATACATCTAGCACACATAAGAAGGAGAAAATGTGTTACGTGAAACAACTAGCAGAACGAGCCGTGCCAGTAAAACGTCGATGACAACGTAAAGTAGGGGCGACGATGTTAGAAGCGGAAAAGTTGAGGAAGAAGAACAATGAAATGCAACGCAAGAAAGAAAAAAGGGCTTTGCATTTTTTAAAGTGAAAAACACTTTTAATGATAATTTTTTATCCAATTGTTGTTATTTTTCACTTTACAAATTTGGCTTAATTATCATTTTGGTCCCCTAATTTGTTGGTTTGGTTCATTTTGGTCCCCTTATTTTTTGTTGGTTCAATTTGGTCCTCTAATTCTTTAAAATAGTTCAATTTGGTTCCTGCTGTTAAGTTGACGTTAACACCGTTTTCGTACATGTCACGTGTCATTTTGTATTTTTTTTTTCAAAAAAATATTAAACTGCCACGTGTCACTTTATGGTTGTGACACGTGTCAACTTGATAATTTTTTTTAATTTTAATTTTATAATTTAAAAAAAAAAACAAGTGCCATGTGGCACATCACGACTGTGCCACGTGTCAAACTATCATCGGTTGTTTTCAATTTAGTCCCTCTATTTACAATTTTGATTCAATTTAATCCTCTAATTTTTTTAAATGATTCAATTTTGTCCTCTCTAATTTGAGACCAAATTAGTAATTAAGCTTAATTACAACTTATATATACATGTTAAAATAATTTTTATTATATTTATAGATCAAATTACTCCTTCTAACTATTCAAATTATTTTTTTTACATGTGTATAAATTTTTAAGTGTGAAAAATTACAAGTAAAAAATAAAAAAACATGAATATTTAGGGAGATATTTGATGTATAAATGATAAAAAAATTATTTTAATATGAATGTATAAATTGTAATTAAGCTTAATTATTAATTTGGTATCAAATTGAAGATAACAAAATTGAATCATTTAAAAAAATTGGGGGATTAAATTGAATCAAAAATTCAAATAGAGGGACTAAATTGAAAACAACCAATGTTAGCTTGACATGTGACATAATTGTGACCTGCCACATGGCATTATTATTTTTTTAAATAAAAAAAATCTCAATTTGACACGTGTCACAACCATAAAGTGACACGTGGCAGTTTAATATTTTTTTAAAAAAAATTAAAAAATTCCACAAAATGATACGTGGTATGTACGGAAATAGTGTTAACGTCAACTTAACGGCAAAGACCAAATTGAACCAACAAAAAATAAGGGGACCAAAATGAACCAAACCAACAAATTAGGGACCAAAATGATAATTAAGCCTTAAAAATTTTAATTATAATTTTTCGTCTAACCGTTGTTATTTTTCTTTATTTTCAACTTTTAACAACAATTTTCATAGAATCATTGTCAAAAATTTCATTTTATTTACATATTTATCATCACGTTTTTTTCTACAACAATGACTGTTAGCCATAGTTAATTTAGTTATTAATGAATGCTTTTGCACTAGTTATGAAACAATGTTTGTGTTCTTGATGTACAACGACAACCATTAGTTAAATTTCTAAGCAATTATGTGTTTAGGTCGTAGGCGTGTAAATGTGACAATTACTACTGATTTTGAAATAGGTAGAGCACTCAAAGTTTCACGTCTCTCTCTGGAAATGTTTTATAAGGACAACATTATTGCAAAGACAATAATAAGGTAATTGAAAAGAAGGATGATAAGAGGATATACAAAAGGAAAATGATATAAAGTTTCACATAAGAAAAGCAGAAAGCGTGTCACAAAATTTTGAAAATATGAAATAAAAATTATTATTATTTATTTCCAGTCATTGACTTTTTAAAATTTTCACCTCTGTTTTCGGTTTTTATTAAAAATGAAATTGAAAAGTAAACAAAACCAAAAAAACCTTAAAGCTCCGATGCCCAATAATGATTGTTTTGTGGTAACTTAAATTTAGCCATCTCTACACTGTGTGTACACAATAAATTGCATAATCAACTTGATTTGGGGTCTTTTTTATAAAGGGGTATGAGAATCAAGGTTGCTCTAACTTGTTCTTACGGATTAAGTTAAAAAAAATTGATAACTATAGTGTGACCTATAATTAATCCATGGAAAAAAAAATTAAGGTTTAATTACCTTTTTGTCCTTATTTTTGTTCAAAAATATCAAGTTGGTCTTCTAATTTTATTTTAATATCAATTTGATTCTGATCATTGAAAAATTGATGCAACATGGTTCTTTTTGTTAATTTTTTTGAAATGGTTCAATAATTTTTCATCAAAATTGAAATTGTTGATAATAATGATATGCTTTATTGATGTAATTAACATAACCATAATGTCAAATTTAATAAAAAAAATCATTTATTTGTTTAAAAAAAATTAACAAAAATAACCAAATTGCATCAATATTTTAAAAATCGAGCCTAAATTAAGATTCAAAAGAACGGAAAGATCAATTTAATATTTTTGACAACATGGACTAAAAGACTAATTTAACCAAAAATTAATGAAATAGATGTAGTAATGTGTGTGTATATATATATATATATATATATATATATATATATATATATATATATATATATATATATATATATATATATGATAAAAAATGAGTGCATGTTCAACTCGTTTGGCAACATAAATATATTGAGAAAGTGAATGAGCCTGGCCGGCGAGACTAGAGCTACATCACACTCAATGCTCTCGCGTTAATTATATATACTTAAATATGGAAAATGAAAGTAAAAGACAGAGAGAGAAGAGATAAGATAATTAATTAGTTCAGATGAAAATGTAATTATATAATATATATTATTAGCCAATTCAACAACTTTTGGCTTGATATATTTGGAGGTAGCTTTCCATGAAATCCATATTATATTGTATGTTTCCTCATCTCAATGTATAATCGGTATCCTATGCTCACTCCCCAACATCTTCACAACAACACCACAAACATAATACAGATTCAAAACCCAATGTCAAAATTAATAATTCTATAATTAAAATAGAATTTTAGAACTCTGGTAGGAGACATAAAAACATATTATATCCGACCAGATAACGACATAAGGAGCAACCCTCCATTTATCTTCTCTGCAACCTCCGCAATTCCAATTCTTAATTCTTTTTAATTAAATTATAATAATAATTCCCTCCCATTATGCTTAATTAATTGGTTTTCGATTGACTGACATGTTGGATCAAACGCTTACCATTTGACCAAAAGTTATAACAATTTTGTGTCATGATTTGGTTCTAATATCAATTGTTGGATTGAATGTTTACCACTTGACCAAAAGCTATAGCTTTTTAGTCATAACACAACTCTTTCTACTTAAGAGCGTAGGAGTTCAAGTACCATGATTTGATTGTCATTCGGTCTACTCGACCTCCGCCACGAAATAATTACTGCCACCCGCAACATGCCACTGATATGCCTTTTAATATTTTTAAATTAACATCTTGTTACCCTAAAACACGTTTTAGAATAAGATTTTCAATCACCCTATTGGTCTTTGTTGGTGGTATAAGTTTTTGTGATTGTGAAATATCGTGTATATTTATATTAGTGTTTAAAGATTTTGGATTAGATGAAATATTCTCATGAAGCGTGAAATGTCGTGTATATTTATATTAGTACCAATTGTTTTTTGAAATTGAAAACTTAGCATGTTTATAATCGCAATCATAGAGGACATTATGTGAATCTATCATGATATTGGTAAAGTTACACACAACAGAAAGAATATTACAATGCCCGTACACTATTTTAGGTAATATTTAAGTATATAATTTAAAACATTGCGTGTAGTTTTAGATGCCATTCTTTGAATACAAGACAAATCAGAAGCCTACTTTGAACATTTATACTTAGGTAAACAAATTGAAGTAAATATAAATCTACCTATCACTTCTTCCTATTAATCCACTTAAACTATTTTTTTAAAGGTTGGGTTTACAGATGAGGAGGTTCACCAATGATGGAGAAAACAACAACACAAACAATATACCAGAGAATGCAACGAATATAATTTCTCCTAACTTGCAAGAATCTATGAGGAGCAACAATCAAAGAGCAGCAATAATAAATCACCAAAGGCACAAATAAAGGCACCAAGAATTAGTGCCAACACCCAACCAAATAACAAAACTTTCAAATAGAGAAGAACAAGAGGAAAATCTATAAAATCACTGCTACAGTGCGAAATTAATATCTCCCAACTCAGACCTCGTATCAACGATCCGACCGGTCAGAATGAAGAGCAATGAGTCCCGAACCTGCTGTAAAAATTTCAGCGCGATCCAACGGTGAACGAATCTGCAGTGCCGAATTTACGGTGACAGCTCTGTGAAAAACGTGAATAGAATTTATGACCCCTTTCCACTGGATTAAGTGAGACATGAACTTCTCAAGTTTTGGGCCTTTTCTCCACATAGGAAGGGAGCCCAATACCCAACAACCAACAATACCAATAAAACCTGAGTCCAACCACATAAGATATTGATATGACTCTCAATCTAAAATCTTAAGGTGATGAATTTATGAATCTTCATCCTTATATAATGTTTTACTTTTTCTATTTCTATCCAATGTAAAATTTGGACTCACACTTACATTCTTAACTATAATATGTTTTCAAATCCCTTATTTTATAGACTAGGCGTGTTTCTTACATGATTCCAATATCACAATTGCTATTTTAATATCTGATATTTGTTTTCTCAAAAAGATAAAATAAAATGAACGACTAAATAAGAAGAAATAGGTATGTTTAGGTTTTTACATAATCGCTTAGATCATAGAAGAAACGAGGAGAAAAAACAGCTAAAATACTAGCTAGTTCATTTAAATACAGACCTATTATTTGGTTCCAGCTTTTAATCTTTGCATTAAATGATCGAAGAGGACATTTTTGTGAACCAATAATAATAATAATAATAATAATAATTATTATTATTATTATTATTATTTTGTTATTATTTTATGTCTTTATTGGCATATTTACATAATTAGCTTAATATTTATTTTACTTCTTTCTCAATATTTAAATGTTTATACTTTTTTTAATGTAAGATAGGGATAATAATTTTTTGCATGGTTAGTGTTTGGTTTAGATGAAGTCTTTTATTATATTTTAGGCTTAATAGCATTTTGTCCTTATAATATCAATGTTTTTTCTGTTTTGACTGAATGTGGTTTTTATATTCTTTAAAAAGACTTGAGGTGATCTTCTGTTATATCAATGTTAAAAATACATAGAAGGAAACAATATATAAATGTTACAAATATGAGGACAAAAAATATTATTAAACCAAGATTTTATTATTTTATCAATTTAGATATATTTTCTTATATGTTTTTTTTAAATAATAAGACCATTTTCAACTCTTACTAATTTATATTTTGCATAATTTTTTTAATTACTTTTATTTTCTTATAGAAAATGTCATGGTCCAAAATTTTCATATTGTTTACTAAATCTTAGTTTATTAATTAGTTAGGAATCAAATAAAAACATAATTTACGATTCAATAAACTTAATCTAATCCATTTAAACAAGTATTTAGAGTGTAGGGTTAAGATTTGAGTCAACTAATATGGCTTGATTTAAGAGTATAGCAGAGTTTAAACGAATTAACCTTCAAAATCCAAATGTACAGAGAAACTTACCCCTATTACCTTGCAATTGAACAAAATAAACCCTAGTAACTTTACATAAATATTAAATATCAAATTTACAATGTAATTAAGTATATTATAATGACCTTGCAATTATTAGTCAAAATGTATCACTATTTGTTGATATGATTGACTACACCATAAGGAATGAATTTTTTATGGAACAATGATTTTTTTTTTTGTAAAATAATTAAATTACACGAGTACATTTGGATATCGCGATCCATATAGAAAAATAGAATAATAAAAAAAAATACAAAAATATGGTTATTTTGTATTTGTGTTCAGGTGCCCCAAATACTAGTTAAATATCGCTTTTAATAAAGATCCAAGTTGAAGTAGGATATAAATAGCTAATCAATTCTAACAAAGATTCCCAGTTTTTTGTTATAGATTCTAGAATTAATTATTGATTTTAATACAAGTATGATAGCATTGTTAAACTTGTGCATTATTATTAGGTGACATATTTGATTGAGAGTATAGTGACATAGAAGGTGAAAAGAGGGGTGTCTATTAAGGAGAGAACAAGAATCTGGAGATTGAAATGAATTGATTAGTTCCAAGAAGAAGAAACCAAATTACAGAATCAAGTTGGTCTTATTGTGTTTATTCACCTTTCCTTCATCTTCTATTTCTTGGACTTTTCTGCAATCACGCCAAATGCAACCATCCTTCCCCTTCATGCCCTTTTTTAGAAATATCTGACACCTCCATTATTATTTACTCATCCAACCTTGCAACACAATCTTTTGCCATCTCAAGATTTTCAAGTACATTTTTTTGTCATTCAATATTTTGTTGTTTAATTTAGATGATTTTTTTTTTCGGTTGGAAACTAGTTAGAAGTACAGTATTTTGTAGTGTGTTCTAGTACTTTATAGCAGCTTCTTACAAATATGTATGTGATATGTGAAATAATACGAGATATTCAGAATGGTCAATTATGTATATAGTAGTTCATTTGTCAATCAATTTTATAATTGTTACATAAATTTTGATACTATAATATATAATGGACAACAATATATTAGTTAACTACTACTCTGTTAGGATAAAGAACTCCATAAATTTCATATGTGCTATGTGTTTTTGGTCATCAAGTTTGCTTTCTTCTATGATATACTATACCATTAAGAATTAGAGGATGAATATTAGAAAGGAAAAAGCATGTCAAATAATTTTTCATTATAGTGATACTATACTATCAAGTATCGCTGAATATCAAAAACTTATCGCGCGAAATCCTATGTTTTTAGAACGGGTTGAGGACGTTGGTGTTGTTGATGTAAAAGAAGTTATTTATTGGGGTTTATTAAGACCGATGCTTCGGACTTCAAGAATACAATGATATCTAACTAAAGTGGATAATTATGAATGTTACCAAGAATTTAATTGGGAAGTTCAATGGCAAAAAGAATTACAAACTCTTATTTTTCATGTAGTTTACATTTACACTCAAGTTAGTGACAACTTAAGGTAGGTTGTTCTTATGGGAAGACGATTTTTGTGTGATGATTTCACTTTTCATCTTTTGTGACGGATGAGTTCATCTATAATGTCATTTTCTACCCTGACGATTTGATCTTGTTTTTCAAAAAAAAATTTCAGCTAACTCTATTTTACAAATTTAACTTCAAATGAACTCTGAAATACAAAAAAAAACGTTTAAAATATATTCGCAAGTGCTGCTGTTGCCATACACGTTACAAATTCATGAGATGTTGTGGCCTCTCGTGAAAATTATTATAAGCTAATTGAGATCTGGGAATTTCTCCCATGCTGCTCCGCAAAACCAAATCAAATCCAAGCAACAACGTTGTCAGAATAATGGAACACCCCTGCGCCATCTCAGGGATGTGACTTTCGCCGGACATTCCTATGAATATGCAATCATCTGAAGTTTCTGGGCCACTAACATATTTTAATTTTCAAATACAACTATACTGTCTGAAACGTGAGACATATTAGCAAATTGATTTAGAAATATTGATAATTTAAAGCTGAAAGTTGACAAACTTTGCCTTTGATGAAGCCTCAAACCGAGCTGTATCCTATGTATGATTCAACCTGATTTTGTTGCCACCCAGAACTCAATCTTTTGGCTAAATTGCTAAGCAACCTTGCTGATGAAATTATAGATACCCTTTGAAGTATGTTGGTCATTCAACATGGGACAAACGCGTTGCTTTCAAAGTCTCTTTCCCCACACCTATTATAGAATAATTATCCCTGTCTGCATGACCAAGCAATATATATATATATATATATATATATATATATATATATATATATATATATATATATATATATATATATATATACACAATATACACAC
>Ga0214542_1007803_pt1 | contig 18298 bp, 24 predicted proteins | sample CNSS1metaG_FD_160096 | JGI IMG/M metagenome (GOLD analysis project Ga0214542, IMG submission 160096) | Root nodule microbial communities from cowpea collected in UCLA plant growth center, Los Angeles, California, USA - CNSS1 | ecosystem: Host-associated > Plants > Roots > Nodule | place: USA...
TAAACCACCCGGCATTGAAGGCGACAACAAGCATAAGGAGGCAGGTCAACAAAGAGGGCTCGACGTCCTGAACACCTTGGGCACGCCAAATTGCGAGTAGTCCCAGCGCACAAATTCCCGAGCAAAGAGCAGGCCAGATCGCTGCGAACCGCCCCCGATGGGTCCGTGGCAGACGCCTGGCCCGGCGAGATGCCACCAAGGCAGTCAAGGCCAACACAATCAGACAAGCGGTGAGCAAGTACATTCGACGGGATCCCTGGCGCAACCGCCGCCATCTCGACCGCGCTGGCGAACCAATAGCGCGCGTTGATTTCCTCAACCTTAAAGCGATGGAGAAAATTGTTAATCGTCCGACGGCCAACCTCTTTGAGCGCATATCGCAAGCTTTTACCTATCTTCAGACGCTTTGGCTCACGTTAGGCACGGGCAGACGCGCCCTTAAAGGTATGCAAACCTTGTTCGTATAGCGGCGCGAGCCTAGGCGGCTTTGTGTTACCATGGTGAGCATGTTTCGCATCAAAATCCCGCCCACCGTTCTCCTCTTCCTTATCGTCGGGGGCGCGTCCTGCATTTTCGTGTTTTACGGCCTCGATCTACTGATCGCGCTGGTTGCCTTGAACCTGGCCTGCCTGCTGTTGGCCCCGATCGCAAGGCGACGCGGATGGGGCGCTGAAGGGCGGCTTACGAGACATCTCAACCGTCCCCGGATGGAAGACGAAAGCCGCAGGGCCATTAGGCGCGAGAGCGTACGTACCCTGCAGGAAGAGCGATGACTGCTTCAGAGGAAGTCCGAAATTGGCGGCTTCGAGTGCGCGGCTTTACGGTTGCTGGAGTTGCATGTCTCGCCTTGATTTTGTTGCTGAAGGCTCTCGATCCAATCGAGTTCCATGCTCGGTGGCTGTCATGAGAGCGACCAATGCCATCGCTCTTGCGGCCGTGCTTGCTCTGCTGTTCGCCGCCGTCGGCATTTCTCATCCCGCTATCCGGGCGGCGCTGCTCGGCAACTGGAATTTCACGAAATCGGTTGAGCGCGACAACAGTACATATTATCGCTTGAAGGTTAGTCTCACCTACAAAGGCGAGCCTCAGAATTTCGACATCGTCGTCGGCTGCAACGTCAAGCAGACAAATTACATGGATGGTGGACGGACGCTCGAAGTCGGACTGATCCCGAGCGTTTTCGGTCGTCGCATGAGCGACGGCAAGGGGCTGGTGGTGCGGCCCCCGAGCGCATGTAACGGTGAGACGACCGCGAACGGCAAAGTGCCTGGCGACTTGCTGCCAATCGTTGCTGTCTTCGATGACGCCGAAACACTGGCGTTTGGAACGGCCTACCTTTCCGAAGATGCCTATGACAGTCCGATGTCCGTGCTTTCATTTGGCGGAAGTACGATTGAGCCGGCAGGTCCAAGCGACTTCGCGACCTTTCGTCGTGAACAGCCCAACCTGGTTAAGCGCGAATCCTATCATACGCCGAGCGGACTTGCGGCCACTGAACGGTTGCATCTGAAGCCTGCACCCGTCCCGATGCTCTGACGCAGTATTGGGCCTTAAGGAGCAGGATTTGTGAAACGTCTCAAATGTCCTTCGTGCTGCCTAACACGTGTACGCGTTGCTCAGCCCAGCCGGCTTCGAACAACTTGATGGCGGACCTCGCCAAGCGAAATCTACTAACGTCCTTGGCGTAATGATTGACCATCTGTTCGCTCATGCCAACGATTGCTGAGACCATCTGCGTCGTACACCCGACCTCGAGCAGATTGCAGACTGCATTCTTCCACAGCCCGTGAAACACCCATCGATTTTCCTTGAACGCTTTCAACGCGGGCTTCTCCAACTCTCGCTGCATGCCGTCTTCCAACCCTCATACGACCAAGGTTGGCCGCTCGCCATCAGGTGCAGCTTCAGCTGCGGCTTGTCGGGGTCGATAGGCACCGCGTCGATCAACTGACGGTACTCGCTGTGAATCTGTGTTGGAATCCACGACTTGATCTTCTGGGCATAGACTTGAAGTTCAGTCGCGTCCGATTTCGGCCTTAGCATGCCCAGCACGGTCTCTTTCCTCTGGCCCGTGAAAAGCGCGGAATAGATGGGAAGATGCATATCGACGCGAGCGTGCTCAAACCACAGTGCAAAGGCTTCCGCCGGCCAGGGAATCCAAGGATTGCCCTTTGCAGCCTTTTCGGTGTGCTCGGCCGGGTTGGTCTCGCAAAAGTCGCGAGGGATTCCGAACTCGAACAGCACCGACAGCGTCGCTCGGAAAATGCGACCTGCCTGCGGCGTCCGTTTGTAAGCCGTGTCCAGGATCTGCTGGATGTCTGGCGCTCGCAATGCACGAACGGGATCGTCACCCCAGGCGGCCTCGATGACCCTGATGTAGCGATCATACTGGTCCCGCATCGACTTGGAGAGCTTCTCGTAGGCGTCGTTGTCCTTGTACCTGGCTATGAGCGATCGCCAGGTTTTGCGATCCCCCGCCAGCAGCATCCGGCCGGTCACTTCCGCCTTGTCACCGGCGGACCAGAACGCGGCGGCGTCGTTGGGGAGGGGAAGGTCGCGCGCTTGCTCCGTCGCATCCCGGAATGTCCACGACCAACTACCGGTTTCAGACCTGACGGCTTCGATCCGTGCCAGTTGGCCAACGCGGCGGGCAAATCCTTCAGTCAATGGCTCGTCGAGGATCCGCACGCGCGGCCATTCACGCTCGGTCCACCGGAATTTGCTGAAATAGAGGTACCTCCGTCCGTTGGGTTTACTGATCGCGTGGATGTGTTCAGGCGGCGCCACGACGCCGCCCCCCGTCCTCGGTCTGCCCCCGTTTCGCGGCAAGGAACCGCTCCGCTGCGCTGGTTGGCGCCCCCGTGGCGCCAGAGGAGGGAGCCTGCTGCGTCTCGGCATGAGGTGTCAATGATGGTGAGCGATGGCGGGCTCGGCGCCAAGTATCGATGGCCTCCAGGTCGTACATGCCCTGCTGACGGGAAGCCGCGGGCGAGCAGACGTGGCAGAAGCTCATTGAAGCGCTCCGGAGACAGGTGCAGCCGCCGTGCCGCCTTCTCAGGCGGCACGTCGGCCGGGTCGACCCGGTAGCGAATTTGTGCGGCTTCGACCATGGAGTGTCGAGATGTCCCCAGCTCACCAGTTTTGTACCTCTAATGACACATCGCACTTGACACACGTGCAACCTCGGCGGAATCCCTGTCGCCGATATTCGTGGAATGGACCCGTAGGGAGGGAAGTCCACTGGATATGCACCGTCTCCAGGTCCCAATGACTGGTCCGCGAACGCGGAAATCTCATGGGAAGTAATTCGCGCATTGCTGCCCTTTGAGCCAGCTCCGTTGTAAAGGACCCTGCACCTAGCCGACCGTTGGCAATGCCCGTACGAGAAGGTCGTTGCGCTGGACGACCCTTGTTGGCGGTCTGAAGATATGTGCTCGCATTTGATCGCGGGCTGGGCGGACCAGTCCAAATTCGGACCGAATATCAGTTGGTTAGCTTGCCGCAGTCCGCGCGTTCCCGAGAGCAGTCGGGGCCGAAGGCACGGAAACTACGGCGGAGCTGTAGAGCGCGCCGATGTCTAGGCATCGATCAAAGGGTCTGGTCAGCTTTCGTGAACTCGAACGTCTCCCTTGAGGCAGCACTTTAAGGTCGACTGTGAGGCTACGTGCTCTCGTTTTCTCCATTGCTGGCTTCCGATACTCCCTGGGATCAATGCCTGATTGCCGCTTGATTGCGGAGTTCTAGCGTCGCGGAGAGGATCGCCCGCAACTTCCGGAGGCTGAAGCCAGATTCGCTCCAGGCACGCGCGATGACGTCCAGCTCATCGTTCGCAAGGGCCTGAACGAATGCTTCCTCTTCGATTTCGATAGCAAGCTCGCGCATCACATTTGCCGCCAGCAACGGCAGGTCGGCTAGCCGGGGGGAAGGAATGTTGACAATGCGGTACCTATCTTTCAGGGGCTCTGGCAGATCTTTGATTGAATTGGCCGTGGCAATATGTACGACCCAACTTAGGTCGAGCTCGGCGTCTAGCGAGCTATCCCTGTAACGACAAGCAGTTTCGCGCTCGAGATGTGGCAAAATGGCATGGACTAGCCGGCCATTGTGCTGGGATGTGGCGGACTTGTCGATCTCATCGACGAAACAAATCACGTTCGCGATGCGCGACTGGCAAATCGCGCGCATTGGCGCGCAAGGAATTGTGTTGGACCACGCTTTCGGTGTTCCGCCGAATGCAACTGCATCCGTCGAACTCGAACCATCGATCCGATAAGCTTCCAGTCCGAGTAACTGAGAAATTCTGCGGACCAGACGGGATTTTCCATTGCCCGGAGGGCCGACAAGCAGCAGAGGCTTGAGGCGAACCGGATATCCTTCGCGCAACTCGCGAAGCACGAGATCGATGGCGTTCAAGGCGTGAGGATACTCAGCCGACAACACGTCTCGAACACCTCGCACATCGTGGGCAATCACGAGAGGAAGTCTAGCGTCGACCATGTCCTTAAAGTCCTCATGAACGGCACCGAGCTTCGAACTTTTGGCTTTGGGCATGACAACAACGTTACGCTCTTCAGGGTCCGCCGAGGTCCATTTCTCCGGTTGAGGCGCGGGCGCGGCCGGCCGCGCGACCCGGTGGGCTCCGATCAGCTGCAGGTGCGCGATCCAAAAGATGCTGCGCTGATCGCCTTCGAAATGTCCCTCCGCGGCCTTCGACCAGGTGCTCAGCCTGGAGCGGATTTCCGCCAGTTCGCGTTCCGAATGGGCATCCCGCCACAAGTGCTCGGCACCGGAGGCGAGTTGCGGGAGCACGTCGTCAAATGTTTTCGGTTGGCCGGCATCGACGGAGAGCATCAAGGCACAGAGCGCCGCCTCGCCAGAGCCGAGATCAAAGAGTCTGTTCGCCAGCTGCCTGCAAGCTTGCTTGCAGAGTTCTTTTTCGCCAGACCAGAACTCGACCGTCAGGTCATCCAGCCGAAGTTTTTCAATCTTGCTCAACTTGGCCCAGGTCCACGACGCCGCGGCCGGCCAAGTGTTGAATAGTAATAGAGCAGTTGGCATGGGCTTGGCCGAGGTTGACAGGGAGGGCGAATCCCCAACATTTCGCGGTGTACAGTCGGCCCGATCTTCCTGAACGAGTCGTTGCCAGTCCTTGAGGTGCTTGTCAGTCATCGGAAGATTGTACACCATTAAATGCACAAACAAAACCCGAGGGTGCGATCGTGGTTAAGGGTTCGAAAAAGGGGGGACCCCAGCAGGCTCTTCGGGGCGTCAAGTTGGGACGCCCGTTCGGCGACCCTCTGGATGTTCGCACCAAGCGCCTGGCGCAGCGCGTTCATCCCCACCTGATGAGCGTGCTCGACCAAAGAAGCAGAGAATATGGAATAACGCGCTCACAATTTGTCGAGCGGATTCTAGTAGACTATTGCAACGCCCACGAAGGCGCGCAGCTTGACCCCATCGGTCGATGGATGCCTCGCAAAGAATGGAATCCTCGGTTGGCAAGGCGCCTTGATACGTTACCGGTATCAGGGAAGCCCCTTGAGATCGGCAGGCAGGTCGAGGCGGAAGCCGACCTAAACGAAAAAGGCCGGCAGGGAGACACCGAGGTGCCCGAGGAAGCCACAGCTTCTGGTCAGAAGGGAAGTCGTCGTCGGGGGACAAAGTAGGTCTTCCGGCTTGCTAGCCAGGATGCGACGATACCCATATGAGCGTAACCCGCGAAACAGTGGAATCTATAGACCGCGAGCGCCAGGAGACGTGGTGGCGCCCTGGGGTGGACGGGGTACGCCGGAAGGGAGTTCGGCAACCTGCCGCTGTCGTTAAGGCGAAGGCTCGCCTTCGGACAGCGAGGTGGCGCGTTCAGAATGACCAAGTGAGGCGACCAGAGGCCGCTCTCATAGGTATGGCACTGCTTCGTGCCTTGGTTGGATCAGATTTGAGCAAGTTGACAAAGCAGGAGCATGGACTTGTAGGTGTGGCGCTGGTCGATCTGCAGCAGCAGGGTTATTCCCTTCCTGAGGTTCTGAAGGTTTGCCGGAGATTTCGTCAGCGCCTGCTGCGGGAGAATGGCCGCAGCTAGCGGCGTCTACCGACCACCTTTGTGCGGCCACAGCAAATGACGCGAAGGGCCACAGAAGCGGTCTTGACCGGAGGGCCTCCAAGACCGCTTAGGCAGTGTGGACACTTATCGCATCCATAGGACCATGGCAGCGAGAGCGACGACGGCTCGGCAGTTTCTGGCGGTTTTTCGAAGCGGGTTGCGACGCGACGGAACTGCTTGAGCTTGCTGAAGCAGCATCCCCAACAACCCCTCGCGAGCCCTAAATATCCGCTCGACAAGCATCTCTAGGCCCAGCGTCATGTGATCGAGCGCCTGCATTCCTCATTGGCTCCGCAATACCGGTGCACACGCCGTGAGCATGAAGTGAAGTGCCGCGTGCCAGCAGCCGGCTCTTTGGGCTTGGGCCCAAGCGGCTTTGTCTGCCGCCCTCACGAAGCGTTAAGCGTAGTCGGATAGTCGGTCTACGCATCCAATTGACCGAGTGCTATGCGCAAGCCTTCAATTCTTCAGTGCCGGAACCGCTGCTCTTTCGCAGTCCTAATGAGGAGCGGCGGTTAGAGGGACACTTACACCATCGGCACGACCGGTCAGCAACTGCCAGTCAAGCTCGCAGACGGCAGCAACTCGTTGGCAAGTCATAACCCGAAGCTCTTTAGCGCGAACGGTCGGCACAAAATAAACTCCGGAATAAGAGGCAAAGAAGTGAAAAAAATCATCTTAGCACAGAGTACTTCGGTCTTGATGAGCGTCAAACTCGACTGCTGCTGTCTGCCCTGGACGGGCTCGCGATTCATCCTGCGGCTGTGCCAACAGCCAGTTGGCTCAGCCAACACGTGTACGCTGCTCTCCAGGAGAGCCACGTCGATCTTGCTGAGCACGGGAAGGACTTAGGGATGGGGGAAAATAATCCAGAGATTCCGCTCGAATACCAAGACCTTCTCGAAAAGCTGCAGTGCTTGGCTGATTGGCAAATCAGCGGCGCTGTATTTCTACGCCTGCGGTTTTTTCGAGGGGCAGACCTGACTTTCTCAAGCCGGTTCATGAGGGCGCTTGACGCATAACGTCCGGCGGCGCGACGAGGATTATGGCAAGCGGTTGAGCTCCCGCGCGCGAGCTCGCTCAGACCGTCTATGGCATCCCCAATCAGCGATCATCACAAGCAAGCCGGCCGCGGCGGGCTGCTCGATGTGCGCAGGCGTGAGCCTGTCGGCGTCGTCGCGGCGTGCGAGGTGGCGCTGGCAGTTGCCGTCCTCAGCATTCGATGGGACCGCGTGGGCCGCAGCGCGAGCGGCCAAGGTTCTCCGATCAGGAGATCGATTACATGAGAAAATCTGGATCCATGATCTTCTGTCTCGCGGCGGATGTTGGCATGTGAAGCGGCACCTCATCTCTCTTCGCCGTCCCGGCCTCGAACTGCACCAGGATGTCAATAAGCGTTCCAATTTTTGGCATGCCAAATGACAGCCATCGCAAGTGTATTACGCTCCTGGGAAGTATCGGATTCGCAGTTAGAGAGCCGAAGACGTGCCTCGTGATCCCAATTTCCCGAATTGATAGACTCTCGATACGGCCTCAACATCTGGCTCGAAATCGAGGTAGTCCCGCTCTACGGCCACGCGCCTGACAGTCTCATAGATTTGCTCATTGGATGGCCAAGCCCAGGTAGGGGGGGCGATGAGGGGGATCGAGCGTGCGACCGCCTTGGTCACCTCCTCACACACGCGCCACCAAACGCGACGTGAGCCCAGCTCCTCGAGAAGTGAATATTCGTCGTAAAAGACGCAATCGAAATTTCGCGACTCCAACACGTCGGCACTATGTTCATGAACGAGACGCCAGAGGCGCAGCGCGCTCCAGGTAGGCTTCCGGAAGGGAGTTCTCCGGAGGTGCACAAAAGGTTCCCAGTCGCCAAAAGGGCACATGCCGCGCGCCTTCTGAATAGAATTGATTGCCTCTGTCAGCGCAGGCGGGCTCTCAATTCTCTGTTCGGCGTGCGCCTCCAAGTCCAGTAGTGCGCACACGAAGGCAGACTGAAACATGCACTCAGCCGGCAGCCAGATCTTGTCTAGCTGATGTCGTTTTTCAGTAGAAAAGTCCTTCAGGCTCATTTTCTAAACTCGTGAGTATTCGCAATGAGGTGGACGAGTCGTGGCGCGCTATTCATTTGCTGCCTTGAGATCCCAAATACTGACCAGGGGAGGTGAAGGGCGATGGTAGGTGAGGTACGATCCGCACTTCCAGATCGTGGCGCACGTATTGTTGATTGCCGTCACTTGACCTCCCCCGATAACAAAGATGAGCCCGGCAGGGCTGTAGCTGTTGCATGGCACGCGTGAGTAACCGAAGAGATCAGTGAGGCTCCATGACAGCTTGGCTGCCTCCGCTCCCCACGCATCCAGGAAGCGTCCCGCGTCATTCAGAATCTGTAGCCATCGACCCTCTGAGAAACCTGCTACGGGTCGCGGTTCGAGCCGAGCGATCCCGTCGGCCCACTTCCGCGGAATGCCACCGTCAAATTCTGCAATGGCAGCGCGCTCGGCTGCATCATGCTCGGCGTCTATGGTTACGGTGGTTGCCGCGGTTAGAGTCGGCATAAATCTGCGATTCTCAAGGGTTTTGGGGTAACCGTCTATCGCGAGCAGCGCCGCACCTTGCTGGTTGCCGACGGTTACAGTAGCTGGGTTGGTAACCACAGCCTTCATAGCGGTTACGGAGGTATTCCTGCTGGTTACCAATAAATGGTTGGATCCGTTCGCCAATCGCCTGGCGCCACCACCGGAACCATTGTTACCGGCTTTCTCGACGGAGGTCGCGAGCGCGCGCGTCAGTCGCTTTTTCCAATCCAACTTGTCAGGCATCTCCGTCGTCCTCCACCAGATGCGAGAGGATGTGGTAGACTCGGACTTTGCCGAATCCAGGCACCGACACGACTTTGTTGAGCCGACCGTCGTTTGGCAGGAGCAGAAAGCCCCGTTTAGCCAGCGCCTCAGCTGTACGCTTCGCATCCAGTTGAAGACAGAGCACGGTGTCCCAAGCCGGGACGGTGCAGTAGAAGTCCCAGCCACCGCTTTGTGTTTGCTTTCGGTACCCCAATATGTCGCGTTGCGTGAGGCGGGCGCTGTCCGTGCCCTTATCCCACGCCGGTACGAAGCGGCCGATTTCACCCAAGAGAATCTTGCGAATCTGCTTGAGAGCGGTGGCCGTCTCGGCATCTCCGATTCCGCCCCGTCCCGTCATCCAGTCCCCGAAGCACCGCGCCGCAGCCGAGCTGGCTTCCCCCGCGGGCCAGGGAACGATGCCTGAAACAGCGGCGATTTCGCCGGCGGCGGCGACGAGAGCAAACCGCTGAGCTACTCGTTCGACCTGACCGTCTGCCGATTTCGGCACGTAGTGCTCAGTGAATCCCTTCATATGTTCCCGCACGGCGTCTCTGATATTGTCGAGGTCGCCGGTCACCACCTCCAAGAACGCGCGAGCGGCGCAACCATAGAAGTTCGACGTCGTGGAACGCAGATGGCGCGCGAAAGCTTCCGGCGAGTCAAATTCATGGAGGTCCTCGAAGAGTCCGAGATTGGCTCCAGCGTCCGCCTCGATATCCACGATCCGAACCTGCTGACCAGCGGCGGGCTTTCTTCCATGACCATCTTCAGCGAGCTTATCGGCGAGCGAGATCTCGCCGGATGACAAGAACAATGTCCGGAACCGGACTTGGCGACGGGCCGAGCCGTCCTTGCCGCTTCGCTGCTTGCCCTGGCCGTTCGCGAGCAGGTACGCGGCTTCACCGGCTTCCCGTGAACTCACCTGAGACATCTCATCCAGTGTCAACAGGGTATCCGTGTGAGCAGCTGCAACGCCCTCCAATCCGTTCGCTGTGGCTCTCCAGGTCTTGGTGTACCCGTTCGGACCGCCGCCCCAAAGGCTGGCCCCGACCAAAAGTGCGCTGGTCTTGCCGATCGAAGAGGGCCCTCGGAAATGGAATCCGCCGGGTTCAGCAGAAAGCGGATGGAGGAGGGCGGCGGCCAATGCCGCGGAGATCGCAAACATCAATCTGCTGTTTCCAGCGGCGAGCCGTGCCACATTCTGCTGCCATTCCGCTAGAGAGCCGGCCTGACGGAAGGGATTCTCCCGTGCGAATGATGACTGATGCAGGTACGTCTCACCGCCGCTGCTGCCAAAACATTGGTCGGGCAAAACGAACACGTCATTATGCCATCCTATATGGGGGACGGCTCGAGCACGGTTGTCAGATCGGACTCGCAGCAGGAAGGAGTTGAATTTGCTGCGCGCCTTCGGGGACTCGGAAATCGTGTAGCCGCCGTCGATCAGAATGCGTCGTGCATCGACACCGTCGCCTGCAAGGGTTGACCGGGGCAGCGCGTAGGTATGCTCAGCACCATCATTGTCGCGCCACCGAAGCAGTACGCCCCAGGATTGTCCGTCAACATCACGGGTTTCAGCCAGGACTTCGATTGGCGCGCTGATCCAAACGGGACGGCCTTCATCGTCCGTGGGATCGAGCCACTCGATTCCGCGAGGACTGAGATAGAAGCCGGTCGGCAGCTTGGCAGCACCCGCTCTCGCCTCCTCGCCCCTGCTGTCGAAAATGGACTGGAGATCGATGCCTTCGGGAACGGGATCGGCGAGATCCCAACCCTTATCCAGGCCTTCTGGGACTTTGATCACCCGAACATCGGCGGCGCCGATTTTTCGCAACTCGCCCAGAATGGCTTCACCGGCAGCGATTCCGGGCTGATCGTTGTCAGGCCAGATCACGACGCGGCGCCCCTGCAAGGGGCTCCAGTCGACTTTCCTGACCGCGCTCGCGCCGCCCGGCCACGTCACGACAGTCGCGTCCGGAAACAGGACGCGCGCCGCATCGGCCGTTTTCTCGCCCTCGACCATCAGTACGCCTGCGTCGGGACGTTCGGCGAGCTCACGAAGGCCGTACAAAGGTCTGGGTGCGCGAAAAGATTTCCAGCTCCAGCCATTCCTGCCAGACTTCAACCGGCAAAATGTGAGCGGCAAAACTTGTTTGCCATCTTTGACGTCGAAACGGGCCACGAAACCGAGTGTGTTTCCACTGGCATCGAGATAAGTCCATGTGGATGTAGGCTGGCCGTAGCGCGGGTGTTCAAAGTTGGGCGTCGGCGCCCCGGTGGGGACCGGTATGATCGGAATATCTTCCGGTCGCGATTTCCGTCCAGTCGTATGCGCCATCACGCCCAATTTCCTGGCCACTTCCCGCATGGCTTCGAGTTGCGAGACGCCATGCAGGTAGGCGTAGAGGCTGATCACATCTCCTCCGCGTTCGTCGACGGCGAAGTCCTTCCACAGGCCGGTCTTGAGGTTCACCTTGAATGAGCCGACGTGTTCGTCTGAACGCGTCGGATTTATTGCTACCCATTCATCGCCCTCCCGTCGACCATTCGGAAGCATCTCGATGACGAGGCTGGATAGCTGTCCCATCGCCGCCGCTTTGACCGCGGCAAAATTGAAGTGCTCGTTCATCGAATATGCACCGCGCCAAACAGACCAAAGGAATGTGAGTCCAGGCTCGCTCTGCCTTCCTGACCAGCGCGGGCTTGCCCCGCTGTCTTTGAGCGACTGTCCAGATTTCGACGCTTCATTACCGTATACGCAACTCACCCCATGTGAGCCCATCGAACATCGGTTGGAGCACAGCGAGAGACAACACCGTCGGCGGGCTTTCCCCGGAATCCCAGAGAATGTTGGACTCCGGACGTCCCATGGGACGGAAGCTTCACGGAAGGTAGGGGTCCGGGAAGCTCCGGAGTTCGGGAGTGGAGACTTCCGGAGCGCAGGAGTCCGAGGTCGCTTAGCTCAGCTGGCTGGCATCCGAGGCTTGGGCCCGAGCTTGGAAGAGGTGAGCCCGCGCGATAAACCGTGAATCTCAGCGTGTCCCAACAGATTTCGGTCATTTTGCTTCCAGCCCGGGAGCCTACTTAAACAGCCGGATGTTTCAAACGCATGCCGGGCTTATTCTGTCTTGGTGCCATGGGACCTCCGGACGTCCGCATGGTCCCATGGGACGGAAGGTCCACGGAAGGTAGGGGTCCGGGAAGCTCCGGAGTTCGGGAATAGGGACTCCCGGAGCCCAGGAGTCTCGCTTAGCTCAGCTGGCTGGCATCCGAGGCTTGGGCCGGTGCTTGGAAGAAGGTGAGCCCGCGCGATAAACCGTGAATCTCAGCGTGTCCCAACAGATTTCGGTCATTTTGCTTCCAGCCCGGGAGCCTACTGAAACAGCCGGATGTTTCGAACGCATCCCGAGCTTATTCTGTCCTATCCATGATCGCCGCACTCGTTGGTAGGGCCCCTCGCCGCAGCCGGACTGGTAGGAACTGGCATCCGATCATTCATTGAGAGCGCGCTCTGAGTCCGCGCTTTCAAATCAACATCCAGAGCCGTCGAACATAAGGAGGCGATCGCACAGGCATAATGCGGGCATTATACGGTGCGCTCGCGCATTTGCCTGCAACTCCAAGCGCTTGCGGAGCGCCAACTCGACGATACAACGAAGACATCATCACAGAGCCCTCTACGAGAGCGGGCCAAATTTGGTGTGCGAATAGACGTTCCTTCTCACACCAACATCTGTTCCTTTTTGCACCACGTAATGGGGGGCGGCGAGAATTTAACGCGCACGAGTATGAACGCACGTGTGCGCCTCAAACGCGGCTACTTAACTCAACTGATCATTGCCGCGACGCACCCCGACGGATCTAAACTTCTGGTCAGCACAGCTCTGCGATTGCCGAGTTTCGGCCGGCTTAGGTAGCCTCCGGCAGCGCACACATTCGATAGAATTGTCCCTTGCGGCTTGTCGGACACCCAACGACATTGTTGGTGTTTAAAAAGCACGCTCAAGTTACAGCAACAGAGGGGTTCTTCGCATGCTTCGATCTATCTTGGCCGCGGCGGTCCGCGCGATCGTTTGGACCGCCAACGGGTGTGTGGCGCTGATGTTGGCGCCCGTGCACGCAATCCTCGGCATTTTCTTCCCGGCGGCCTATGAGCCGCTGCTCAGCGACCACACCATTGGGGATGCCGGTTCTGACGAGTTATTTCACCCTGACCCGAGCTTCGATCCCTTTGCGGTTGCTGAAGAGCTGCGCCAAGCCCGCGAGCTGGAAATCAATCGCATTCTAAGGTGGGCTGCGGACGCCTGCTGCGCCGATGTCACAATACCGCTTCCCGATGTTCGGCCGGAACTGCTTCCCTGGCTCGCTTGTTTATTGGACCACCAGCGAGATTCATTGGTGCAGGCAGGAAAAGCTGCGGCTTACAGCCATCTGTACTGGTCCATCCCAATCCCCGGCGTGCCGAGCATCCCAAGCCTGGATGACCGCCCTCAGCTCGCCGGGTCGGAGAAGTCATTCAGCTCCGCAGAGTTCGGGCCTGCTTCAACTTTTTGAGGTGCCATCGAGCGATCGCCGCATCGCATTGGGCGATGGCAAGATCGAGCTCCAGCTTGCGTCGCTCGCCGTGCCAGCGCCATGTGGCTTGCAAGCGCAAGTGCTTTGCTTTGGCCAGCCGGGCGAGGGCGACCGAGCGATTAACCCGGTCATGCGTCGCGCCCATCGCTGCGGTTGAGAATATCGAAGTAAGTGCAGCGGTGCCGGTGATGTAGGTGTACGGGTCGGTGCTGATATCTGACAATGCGGCCCTCCAATTTGCTGGAAACGCGACACTTAATGGTGTACGGTCAAATCTTTACACATCGTAAATGCGCTCGGGAAGGAAAGACCTCGTGCAGAACCTAGTCGCCATGGATCTCGACGTGACAAACTTAAGACCCGATCGGCGGGAGGTCCTCGTCTGATGCGCATCCGCGTTCTCTCCGACCTCCATGTCACCCACGAACACAATGCCTGGCGAAATGTCCCGGACGTCGATTGCGACGTTACTGTGATATTGGGGGACGTTGCGAACCCCATGACCAGCGGCATGGAGTGGGTCGCCAGGACGTTCTCTCGACCGCTGATCTATGTGTGCGGTAATCATTGCTTCTACCGCGGGCTCCAGGGAAGCGGTGAAGAGCACACCTTCTATCAGCAGCAGAAGGAGCGCGGGCGCGAGATGGCGGACCGGTTCGGAATCACATTCCTGGACAACGAAGTCGCGATCGTCGAAGACGTGCGATTTCTCGGGGCCACTCTCTGGTCTGACTTTTCGATCCTGCCGCCGGGCATCACGGTTCGCGATGCGATGTCGCAGAGCCAAAAGGGATGGAGCCCAGCCGGAGGTCGCTTTTGGGACAACTCGTACCATAATGACTTCCGCGAAATCCGGTTCGGAGGAGGATCGAGCAGGCACCGCTTCACGCCGTCGCAAATGCTCGCACTTCACCGAGAGAGCCGTGCATTCTTGGAGCGCGAGCTCTCGACGCCTTTCGCTGGAGAGACGGTCTGCCTGACTCATATGGCTCCATCCCGCCAGAGCCTCGAGCCTGGTATTCACGCGCACGATTGGCTGTACGCGTGCTCGCTGGAGCAGCTCATGGAGGGCGAGAACGCACCGGCCCTATGGTGCCACGGGCATATTCATCGCAACCGCGACTACGTTGTTGGCAACACGCGCGTGATCTGCAACCCGAGAGGATACGCAGCAGGGCCGCGCGCACGCGAGAACCCGGATTTCATCCCCGACCTTGTTGTTGAAGTCGAACCGACGCTAAAACCTTCATTTGGGGTGTGACATGCTTGCATTTCTTCGCCGCCTCTTTCGGGACACCCCCGCGCCGCAGGTGCAAGTCGATCAACGGGAGAATTGGGAAACCTGGCTCGCCGAACAGCGAAAGCACCAGGCAATTCAAAAGAAAGAGCTCGAAGCGGATCGCACTCGAATATCCATTGTTGTCTGGAGCTGGGCGCGCGACTGCGTGACCGAATGGCGCCAGCTTGAGCCGCCCAAGAGGGTGCCGCGCGACGTTCGCGTCTGGCTCGCTGGCCTGACAGTGCTCGAGATCGTGGCGATGGAGAGAGCAGGCGATGCTGCTGTTCGCGAGCACATGTACGGGGGCGGCGAACTCATTTCCGGCGTCCGCAAGGTGCAGCCGCTGTCTCCGATCACGCTGCGCTTCCCGCCGCGCAAGCGCAAGACGGACGGCAAGTGATAGCTCATGTCCACTTTTCTCATCGCTGACACTCACTTCGGACACGGCGCCGTTATCAGGATGTGCGGCCGACCATTCTCCGATGTCCATGAAATGGATGCAGCGATGGTCGAGAGCTGGAACGCGACTGTGCGGTCGGAGGACACCGTGATTCACCTCGGTGATTTCGCGCACCGATACGATGCCGCCAAGTTGTCGAAGCTGTTCGCGAGTTTGAACGGGCACAAGCATCTGGTGAAAGGCAACCACGACAACGCGGCAACGCTTGCGCTGCCATGGGAGAGCGTGCGTGACATTGCGTATGTATCGATTGACTCTCAGAATGTCGGTCTGTGCCACTATTCGATGCGTACTTGGCCGCGCATTGGTAAGGGAGCCCTGATGTTGTATGGCCACAGCCACGGGCGCCTGCCCGGGAATGTGCAGTCGTGCGACATCGGAGTCGACGTGCTCGGTTTCGCGCCGGTCCGGCTGAACATGATCAAGTCGTATCTTGCGACGTTGCCGCTGATGGGCGATCCGGAAGCGCTCGACGAAATCGAAAGGGATCAAGGGCTGAAGCCTTCATGAATCGGGGCCGAACAGTATCCTTCCGGACCGAGATAGCCGACACGGAAATCGAATTCCGAGGGGCGGGAAGTACTCATAGTACGTACGTAGCCGGGGAGATCAGCTGATGCCGAAGGTGCGGCTCTATGACATCGTTTCCGCCCTTCAGAAGGACGGCTACAAGCTGTCGATAAGGGCCTTTACCGCCGAGGGGAAGGACGACAATCATGTGATGCTTCTCGTTATCAAGGTACAGGAGGATGGTAGCAGCGAGGATCTCGTCGCCGCGCACCGTTTGCACAACAATGTTGTCGGCTGGTACGAGGAGGACCGCCTCTGGGAGACGGTCAGCAAATTCGAGCGTCAGGCGAATTCTGAAACGGCATAGCGGTGTACGAGAGTCTACCGTGACAGTAACAACCTAGTGCCTGATCAGATCGAACCACTTAGCCCCGTCCGGTTCTGTGACCACGCGGGTGCTTTTGAAGATGCCATGATATGAATACAGGCTTGGGCGATCCTGCTTCTTTACGAAGACCAGAATTGGCAATTCTGGGAAATCCTTTATCGATCGGTTTCCGGGTGAGTTTTCATTATATCTTTTCCGTCCACGGTGGCTCTCAGCCTTGAGATAATATTTCAGCCTGACTTCCTGCTCGATCCACTGGTCCTGGTATTTCTCGCCCTCGATCGTGGCCGTGACGATAATTGCGTTATGGTGTCCTATCTTTCCAATGGGACGAAATGCCGCCACTTCGGTTCGTGTACGACCGAGAAAGAATTGAAATAAACGGACCGCTGTAGCTTCTCCCGGGTACCAGATCCAGGATGTCAGAGCTGTATTCGCGATACTGACCATACCGCTTCATGAATTCTCCTTGGATGCTCTCCATGGACGGGTGTGATGTCGGCAGGTTAAGCTGCATCTGCCTCCTGTTTGCGATCGAGAATCTTTCGACATACCGCACCAGATCGCCGGAGACGCCGACCGCGCCGAGCAAGGTCGCGCAGTCCATGAGCAGCACGCCGCCGGGGACAGGCACCAGCGCGCCCTTGGCGATCGTGTTCACGGCATGGATTAAATTGGCCTGCTCCTGCGCGCGCTGGAGCAAAGCGCGCGAGCCCATGCCCATGGCGAGCGCGCCGGGGGAGCGCCCGGCGTGCGCTGATGAAGGCAAAGCACTCGAACAGCTTCCGCAACAAGCGGGCTGCCGTTGCGCAAATTTGCCAGCGGCGCGAAACGCGACGCAAGGCCGGCATAGCGCGGCAGATATCCGACCAGCCGGTCGCGCAGCGTCAGGCTGTGCGAGGCGGCGCGCGCGGCCAGCACCTCGAACTTCATCTTGGCCACGTCGACATCAACAGCACATTCATGCCGGTAGGCCAGCCGATGTTGGCCGATTTGTTGGAGTGTTTTGCGCCGGCAAAAGTGCGGCGGCTCAACGGGCTTGATCACGACTGCCGGTAATTCCGTGATGCCCAGTCGTTCGGCGACCATAACGACCGCGTTGCCATAGATAACCTTGAGGTCTTCATCGACGCTGATCGGTTTGTAAACCCCAAGGGTATTTACGCTCTTGGCAAGTTGATCGAGCTGATGTTGCGGATGGCGGCGAGGATTGCGTACGTTTTTCTTGGAGTTCCGCACAGGGATGTACTGGAGGCGTAGTTTAGGGAAATTCGATCTTTCGATGGACATGACGGTTCCGGCTCAAAATTGTGCCCCTAAAGAACCGGAATATTGGCTCTGTAACAGAAGGATGGGGCGCTGGTCGGATGCGATGAGACGCAGGGGGAATCGTCCCAAGACCGAAGCATCACGCGTCGCGCCTGTCAGGGGAGGGCCGATCCAGCGACAACCGGATCACCTCATCAATTATCGGGATAGGCAAGCGGTTGGTTTTCCAACCGGACCTGGCGCCGTCCCCCGCCTAAAACGGAATTGGCTTGAACCGGCTCGGGAATTTCAAAACTTGAACGCCATGCTTGCCCGGATAAATTTGCGGTCGCGCCCTGTTTCAGGCGGGGTCCTTTTCCTGTTTTGCACGGGAAAGTTCCCTGTTCCAGTCTTGTCGCTTCGCTGCCGAGATGCTCAGGATTTTAAGGCTGTTCCCACTTCTTTCACGCGTCGCGGTCCGGCACGCTGGAATGATTTTCCCTGCAGAATTCCCTGTTCGCTGGGAATGAGTTTGGGGCGTCAACGCTCGTCCGCAATGATCTTGCCGTCATTCGGCAGCGTGCCGGGACTGACCAGCTCGACGGCTCCGCCGAGCTTCGTCACGGCGCGCAAGCTGGCCGCGATCTCGTCACGGAGCGAGTCGTTAGCGGCCGCGGCTTCCGCTCTCAACGTCATGGCGTCGGTCTCGCCTTGGCGCGTGACGATGAGGCGAACTCTTCCGAGCCCCGCGTGGCGCTTGCCGATCTCGGCGATCTGCTCGGGACGGACGAACATGCCCTTGATCTTGGTGGTCTGGTCGGCGCGGCCCATCCAGCCCTTGATGCGCATGTTGGTGCGCCCGCACGGGCTCGTGCCGGGCAGGGCCGCGGTGAGGTCG
>Ga0214542_1007804_pt1 | contig 18294 bp, 10 predicted proteins | sample CNSS1metaG_FD_160096 | JGI IMG/M metagenome (GOLD analysis project Ga0214542, IMG submission 160096) | Root nodule microbial communities from cowpea collected in UCLA plant growth center, Los Angeles, California, USA - CNSS1 | ecosystem: Host-associated > Plants > Roots > Nodule | place: USA...
TTTATAAATATACTTTTATTTTATTTATTAACTTAATAACATTACAACATCATCAATTATTAATATAATTCAAAAAAATGTGTACACACAGGCGCGATAGCGCCTGTGTTTACACTAGTAATAATAAATATAATAATGATACTAATAATAAAAAACAAATGATAATAATAATAATAATAATGTTTATGCTATAAATATTAATGTCAATGCAAATACCAATGCTAATAATCTATAATACGTTATATCTTAAGAAAAGAAGATACCATCAAAATTACTACATTATCCATTTTCTTTTATTGACATGTGTCAAAAAATTTAGTTTTTTCATCATTTTAAAACTCTGATAGATCCGTTTTGACATCCCTATCCAAAATTATGGGTCAAGATCCGTCACGGGTTATTATTATTAACTATAATTAATAATTATTATTACTATCAACTATAAATATTATTATCATTATTAATTATAATTATTTATATTATTATATTACTAATATTATTATATTACTATTGTTATTATTATTATTAAGAACTATAATTATTATTGTAAACCCCATTTTCCTTCAGCTTTATATGTGTATGGGCTTGGCCCTTTTTGTGGGCCTAAGGCCAGCGTAGTAAGGGGACCCAATACCCCTTTCCAGCCCCTAACACTTGCATTCTGTTTCATTTTCCAAAAATCAGCTTTCCCTCCCTCTCCCTTTACTCCACCAAAGTGCTCTGCTAGGGAACAGTGAACCTCCCACTTCAGGCTAACTAAAGTTCGTTCTGCCTCCAAGTAAGTTGAGACTTGAAACCCCTTTTATTTGTTCTTCCCTTTTTCCGTTTAGGCACGTTGGTCTAGCTAGGGTTTAATCTCATGTTTGTCTTGGATTTCGTGTTTCAGCTCACTGCTCTAACTCTTGGAGTTGTGGTGCTCTTTAGTTGTGGACTTGTTGTGTTTGCTAGCATCTAAAAAGGTAAGGGAAGCTAGGGTTTCACGTTATTTCTATGTTATGCGATTAATGTTTTGTGAAATATGAGAAAAGTTTGGGAAAAACAATAGTTTTTGGAGTATTTCCAAGTTAGGGGTTCAAATGTTCGTGAAACTGTTATATTTGACATTATTTCTTGTATTTTGGACGCGTCGGGCAGTCGCTGGGCGACTGTGTATTTTTTTGATATGCACAGTTTTAGTAAAATTGACTTTCCCGACTCATTAATCGTTGGATTGAGCTCAAATTTTTACATTTGGTTCATAACATGCTATTTTATGGTTTGACCGGTTGGATCACCGATTAGATGTCTATAGCTCGAGAAATGTGTCACGCATTACTGTAGTGATTTTGGTTTTGTGATAATAAATTTACTTAGGAATTTTGGTGTAAGAATTATGGTTGTGTGTTGTGCTTGATTATATGGGATTGCAGGTACTTAAATGTTGGCACTCATTTATTTGGGATGAATACTATTTTGTGATATATGTATGTCATGGTATGCATTTATAAAGTATGAGATTAAATGAAATCTTGTTATGTTGAGTATGAAATGGAAAACATGACTTATTTGATTGGTGGTGGTTTGGCATGAGAATTGAATGCTTGATATGGCATGTGGATTTTGTTGGTAAAAGAGTTTCAAGGTAAACTCTTGGTGATGGTGGTTAGTGTATACCTTGATATAGGAGATGTCTAGATAAAGGAAGGTATCCTGAACTCTAAAAATTATTCATGCTCACATAGAGTAGAATAATTCATGTGGTGAGAGTGGCAGGAGGTCCTAGTCTTGGGACATATTGGCCTAAGACATTAGAGGATTAACCTAGTGTGTGGTTGGGTGATAACCCCTTGCATCTAGACTCTGTAGAGTTTAGAAGCCAACACAGGCGCATACTTCCTTTAGAATTCTATATCAAGAGTATGATCCAGATATTGAGTCATAGAGTCTTAAAATTGTTTGCTTTCACATGATTTGGGTGCCTACTGCTTTGTGTGAGACTCACTAAATTTAAATAATTAAATAAATAATTATTTAATAAATGCGGGTAAGAGAAGCCTTTATGGCATTAAATGCTAACCTTCATGATGTGGAAAAGTACTAGCTCAAGTGGTTGAGAGTACTTTGATTGTGTGAGAGGACTTGGCTTTATGTCATTTGTGTAGGATTTAATTTTTACTTTTATTTACTAATATGTATGTGCGTGTAAGTAAGAAGATAGCAATTGGGTTATACTAGTTGGCATGAAACGGGGATTGGCATGATGGTTTGGTATTGATTTGGCAACTGCATGGTGGTGAGTTCTAGCCTTGGGGAAAACTTAAATTTAACTTTATATTTTTTTGCTAATGCTAGAGTTTGGTGGAATGGGAAGGGTTAAAGGAAACCCTAACTTATCTAGCAGCCAAGGGAGGCTGAAAAACAGCCATAAAGGGACCATGAATGGCCATTAACCATTAATTAAGTGGGAATCCCGTTTTTGCATTATTGACCTAAATTTAAGCACGGTTTAAAAGTTAAAAGTTGAGTATTAGGAAAGGTTTTGGCAAGGTTGAGACTATACCAGAAATAGAGCACGAAAGGAGAGTATTTGTGAGTGTTGGGTGAGGTTCTGGGTCTGAATTGGTAGAAGAGCAAGAAGGAGATTGGCAAACAAGAAGGAAGTAGCACATTTAGCAAATTGAGTAAGGAAATCCAGGTTAGGGGAGTTCCTTTTGATTGGTTTATTCGCCATTGCAAGTAATCATGAATTGTTAAGTGTTTGGTGTTGAGTGTTGTTCGTTTTATCTGGGTTAAGTTGGGTTTTTGGAATTTTCTAGAAACTGCCTGGTGGTCATACATGCACCGCTAGGTGACACAAGCTGCAGACCCAGTTTTTGGGTTTTCTTTCGTGAACCGCCTGGCGGCAGAGGATGAACCGCCAGGCGACGCGGGCACGATTATGATATGTTTTCGCTGTTTTGAGTATTTTGTGGTATTTGTGATGATGTCGTGATGATTCCATTCTTGAATGAAAATTTTGATGAGTATAGTTGGTTGTTTAGTTGTGATTATATTGAATGCATGAATTCTATATGAAATAAGGGTTAGGGTTTATGTTGGGAATTTGATAGAATTCAGTTTGATTGATGAATACTCTATTTGAGGGAATTAATGTTATTTTGAATGAACCAGGAATGTTGTCGTGTATGCATCTGCGTAACATGGGCTGTGTGAATAATTGATAATTGTTTAGAATCATGAGATTATTTTGTCATATGCTTATGTGGTTATATAATGAATAATAATGTATGTGAGATGGTTTGCTGAATTCGTGAAATGAAATGGGAAATTTATGATTATGATGTTGTTGGTGGTGAGTAAGCATCGAATTGGTAAATTATGGATATGTTGGGATATATGTATGAATAATGTTCAAATGAAAGTAGTTGATCCTTGAATGATGGGTATATTAGAGTTTACTGCTACATGATAGCGTGTACGGGAATTGGGTGATTTTGGATTTGGTCAAAAGGTAAGAATGATGAACATGAAATAAAATGTGGCATTTAAACTATTGGGAATTATGGTCAGATGAGTGAAATTGATAACTGGGGTTGGTTTGGATTGCGCATACAATGTTTGAGTTATCTAAGGTATGAGTATACATTGCAAAGTACAGTTGCTTGACTTTTGTGAAATTGATAATCCCGTTATAGAATTATATCTGAAAATTCTTTAAGGGCACTATATTATGATGGATTGAGTGCCTTACAATTTAGTATGGAATTGTGATTGGAGTGCAATAATTGTGCTACAAGTTTGTATGTGGTGTAATTGGGATACTTGTGAATCTATTAAAGTGCCAATAAACCAATAGCAGTGCGCTACTGGTATAGCGCTTGGCAGCGTATAAGAGCTACCAGGCGGACAGAACACAAACTTGTGACAGTGCTCATAGTGCGCGCAGGGCGCCTGGTGGTAGGATGGGTTCCGCCAGGTGGAATGATGCAGCAGAAACCCTGGAGGTTCGGTGGCGCCTGGCGGCATGAGACAGATACTTCAGGCGGTGGGGCCGCGAGGCGCCTGGCGGCAGAGCGTGTGACTACCATGCGGTGACGGTGCAGTGATGAGTCTGTAGGGATGTGGCGCCTGGCGGGGTGTGATGCCCGCCAGCCGGTTTGGAGCTAAATTTCGCCTAACGGCGTGAGATGCGCGCCAGGCGGTTTTGGTCCAATGATGGTGCGCGAGGAAAGTTTTCTACACCGCTTTAGGGGATGTTTTATGATGCGATGCTTTGGCTTGGGGGCCCAATTACGAGTGCCTCTTGTTTTGGGGCAACACGTGACCACTCTAGGTTGTAGCCTGGTGGTTTAGGAAGTCCAGTGGAGTGTGCGAGTTATGGCTTGTACGGCGAGATTTCGGATGATTGCCCTCTTCAGTGGATTCTGATAGAGATTTGGTAGTCTGGAAATAACTACAAACTTAGGTTTGTTTTGGGGAACTCCACTTGGTGTCACGGTGAGATGTTGTGGCAAAGTCATTCCCACGTGTGGATTATCAGGTGGTGGCCTGTAGTCGAAGGGGCGAGTAGACACTCGTACAGCAAAGATCGATCATTGATCTCACCTAAAGGGTATAGAGATGATAGACGTCTAAAGGCAAGTGTTGGAAGTGAAGTAGTAAAAGAAAAAGGGGAAATGTACTAACTCGGGTTTAAATTTGTTAATGTGGTATTTATTATTATATTGTTTGGTTTTATTTAAATGAGCTTGTTAAAAACAGATCTGTCTAATATTCTTAACCACGAAGGGATCTGAATTGATTAATGAGTTTCTCACTTGTTTAATGTGAATCTTGAAGGAGTCTTTAAGTCTTAAAGCTCAATTAATCAATTTCGTAGTTCTGGATTAATGGACGGTTTAAAAACAACTAAGAAAGATTGTGAGAGAAGAGAAAGAAGCAATACACCACAATTTATACTGGTTTGATTCAAAAAGAATCTACGTCCAGTCTTCTCCTAAGTAAACCCACTTAGGAGGATTCCACTAATACAATTAGGATCCAAGAATTACAAGAACACCTATATAATTCTAGAACCTAAAACCCAAGAACTTGATCTACCAATCAAGAACTCCCCCTAGGAGCAATGCATCCACGCAATTGCACCTAGGCCTACACTTCACACAATGAAGCAACTATAATCAGGAATACATTAAACAGAATCAAGAAACTAATACACCTATGTTGTGCAGATTTGACAATATGCTCTTTGATTCAAGCAAGACCCATCATGGTAGAATCAACTATCAATCTTCTTGGATCTGCACTTGAATGATCTTCCAGAATGCTCAATATCTCTGTGACTCTCAGAAGGCTCTCTCTCAGAAGGAAATTGTTGTAATCTATCAATTTTCTCTAGACTTAAAACAGATTTTAAAACCAGCTTTTATACAACTTTCTTTGTTGTCATTAATGGATTAGCAATTTACCTAATCGATTATCGTGAGTGTATTTTCACTGCCTTAGTGTAATACTCACAGTTAATCCATTAGTTAAACAGCTAGCCATTCATGTTTGCACAAGCAAGAGTGTAATGGTCCAATGCAGCATAAAGCAGGTCTAATTTACATCTGATAAAGAAAAACTATTAGCCTAATGCATAACCTAACTAGACCCAATCTATGTTCTATTCTAATCCAATAGACATCATCAAAACCATTCTTCATTCATAGGTGAAGTAGCTCCCCCTACCAACAATCTCCCCATTTTTGATGATGTCCAAAAACTTAGACTGTGATAGGGCTGCCTGCACCACATAAAGCAAACAACAACAGCAACAAAGCAAACAACAACAATAGCACATACCACATAAAGCACAAAACCATTCTTCATTCATGGATCTTAATTTTGCATGTTTAGGTTCAATTAGGTGATCTTAGTTGTAGCATAACTTTGAATTGTGTTTTCTAACTAGTTTCTTTAGTCTTATAATGCAGAAAGGTGTGTGAGATGAGGTTTTGCTGTTGGTCAAACCTTGGAAAAGTTGCTGAGATAGTTGAGCCATGAAAGGAAGATCAAGAGTGTCACATAGACCTGTTGTGACCGTTGATAGTTGCTAGAAACCTGCTACCCAAGTGGCAAGTTGTGTTGGTTAGTTAAATTAATGTAGGATGGATTTTTTGTTAGTTAATGGAACCTGTCATAACCAGTTGCAAGTACTAGATTTCTATTAGTTTTTGGAGCCATTATTTTGTTGGAAACAACGTGCAGCGGAATGATTAGCGTTTAGACAAAAACTAAGAGTGAAGGTGAATTGGGTTCTTAATAAAAATTATGCTTTTAAAATTTTCCCCTTTTAATATCAAATTTTAGTTAAAATTCCTTCCTTTATTTTAATAAACACAATAAAATAAAGAGGGTAGGGAAGAGAAAATTGCACAAGGTATTTATAATGGTTCAGATCAAAAAGACCCTACATCGAGTTGTTAATCTAAAAACAATGAGATTAACTTTATCACTAAAATAAATCACAAATACAATCACAAATAATAAAGTTTAGGGTTTAGAAAACACCTCTCTTGAATCACACAAGAGATGAAGACACCTCCCTTGAAATCCACAAGGGATGAAAACACCTTCCTTGAATCACACAAGGAATGAACACCTCCTTTGAATCACACAAAGGATGATTGGCTTCTCCTAGCAACAATAGCAGCACTCAATCACTCAAGATCCCACTCGATGAAAGTTATCGCTCTACCCACACTAGGTTTTTCAATGCCTTCCCACAGAGAGTTCTTAAGTACTGAGACTTCTCTAACTTCTGTGTTTTATAATGAAAGCCTACCACTCTATTTATAGAAGCCTATTTAGAAATTATGTTAAGAATATGAAGAGTTAAGTCACAACTACCATAGATAATCTATTATCATAAGTGATATTCGATTATCCAAAAATTTTTCCAAAAACATTTTTCTCGTTGTGATAGTTTATTATCAGTCAAGATAATCTATCAACAATAGGTGATAATCGATTATCAGTAGTGATAATCGATTATCATGGAGGCTTTTCTCAAAAATAAGTTTAAACTGAGATAATCGATTATCACTAAGAATAATTGATTATTCTAGTGAGTTTTGCGAATAAATAAAATTCTATTGGTGCTTTACTACTTGGGTTTTGCCTTTTGACTATTGAAATACTAATTTAACTATTTAAAATAACATACACATATTACAAGACCTAAACAACTAAAGCCCTAAGTCTTCAATGTATCTCTTGAATTCAAGCATTCTTTTAAATCTTCAACATTTTTCCATGCATCATCACCAAGTCTTCCATGCTTCTTTATAAGTCATCATCATCATCGAAACTCCTTATTCAAGGAAGATGCCCATCTTCTTCCTTTTGTCAACATATTTCACATACATACACCAGAAGTCACTCACATACTGATTCAACACACCATTCATTCCCTCTACCACGCAAATTACTTATTCTCCACCACAAAATCACAAAATCATGATTTCAGAAGGTGCAACCGTCACCTTAATTGGATATTAAATGTCTTTTGATCTAAGCTCAATCATACATAAACCATACTACTTGAATCACAAAACTCAATTTTGCAGAAAACATTCATTGTTTCATTCGTATATTGATTTTAGATTCTATGTTTGTGTTTCTCGTGCTTCATTAGTGTTTATAACTTCCTCGTGATGTTATGCGTAATGTTTCTGAATCATTTCCCCACTCAATTCATCATTCATTGCATTAAATTTCTCGTTCGCGCATCAATTCGTTAAAATCGTCAGTTAGGGTTTGTCAATTGGGATTTCGAGTTATACTCCATGTTTTTGCATGATTTTTTTTCTGTATTCTATTGAGATTATTTCCAGACGTTTTACATCATTAAATTTTCATTTCATGCATTGAAACTTGAGATTCAAGTTTGTCTTGTAATTTCGAAGAAGAATTCTTCTCGAGAAATATTTCAGAATTCATGATTATTGTGTTTTTGTGTGTCAACTCAATTGAGTTTGAATTAGGTGTTAGAGAAATTCTGCAAAGTTAGATTGCATTTAGGATGATCACATTGCCTTTTCATACCTTGGCACACTTAGTTAGTATTAGCTTTTCATCAAACATCGTAGGTGCATTGTAATTCATGTAGGCATTTCATCAAACAATTTGCATTTTAATATATTCATGGCATTTTAATTTCATTTGAGTTCAGTTTTAAAAGATTTTGATAGATTTCCTCATTTTCATAAGACAAGTTCAATAAATCATTCCTTTGCCTTTGCCTATCCTTCGGATTGATCATTGGTTGATCACTATGACATATTAGTTAGTATTAGTGAGGAAATCAAGTTTTGATTAAATCTCTAGGCGATAAGAGGTTTATCAATAGGTCTTGAGTGCAAGGAGAAACAACGTTAAAAAGGTCGTGATAAACACCATAAAGATGTTGAGTGTCATTGGTGTACAATAATTTGACTTGTTTTCATATTTCATAACACGTGTCGTAGGCACTAAACATTTGTTTTAAAGAAGATTGAATGGGATTCTTAAGAACCATGCATAAGTGAGCCTCACTTCTCTTCCAACCGGGAAAATCATCAGGAGCAATATTGGTCACTTTGAGAGTACCCTTGACTCTTAAGCCAAAGTTTAACGTCGGGAGCCCAAGTTGCATAACTCTTGCCATCTAACTTATCAACGGCCTAGTGTACATTGACATGAGTAGTAAAGGCTGACGAGTCAAACATATTTGAGGTAGAAGAAATATCAGAACTATAAATCGCAGTTGGAGCGGAAGATGCCATGGAGGAGAGAGAGAAACCTTAAAAATCCAATGTGTTCCCATGGAGGCGAGTTCGTCAATGTTGATTGGTGTTAGAGACAACGACGCACACACTACCATGCACAATTGAAGTGGACGACAGCTAAGATCATTGAACAATGCGTGGGAGGGCATTTGAACTTTGATGACGGCGAAATCAACAAGATATAGTTTGCCTGGTCGAGACAAGCAAAACTGTGTAGTCATCGATCAAAACTGGTCGTCTAATGGATGATACTAACAGAGGCAACGAAAAATAAATTGTAAAAGAACCTTAGGCTTTGGATACCATATTGAATATAGTGAATGGGTTGGAGATAATCTCTTTCTTGTGTAAAAATACACATAAGGTAATGTATTTGTAATAAAGGAGACATGGGATAAGCCCAATATGAAAAATAAAGACTAATAACAAAGAAAATAGAGATAGAAGATAATATGATAAGATATCAAAAATATCTAACAATATATCTAACAAACATTATTGTACCAACTTATGTTGGATTCATAAGGTGTGTTGTAGTGTTATATTCAGATCTGACTCGAGTACTGCATAACAAAAGACCAAATTGCAAATATTTTTACAAAGGGCGTTACCAAGACCAAGGTTTGAACTACTACGCGTTATGCTTGGAATTACCAAATTTGAATCAAGGAAGAGTATTAAAATGTAATGCAAATTCTAGAAGAATCTAGAAAATCCTAAGATAAAAGTATTGAAATGTAGAAAAGCCTAAGTTAGAATGTAGAAAATGTAGAAAATGTAGAAAATGTAGAAAATTAAAAGTATTGAAATGTAGAAAATTATAAAAAAATCAAGAACATTCTACACAAGTAAAAATCTAGAACATTTTACGTAAATTCTAGTTAGAATGTTCTAGAATAATCATGTAAGTGAGATGGGGTATAGAAATACCCATGTACTCCATTTTATAAAAAGGACAGCAAGTAAGACAACATCTAACACACCATTCACAACTACATAACATACTACTTCTAACTACTACTTTAACATTCTACTATCTCCATAATTTTCTCTATCCCATCAATTATTCCTTTCACAACCTCAAAATGATATCAACCATTCTATGTGCTTTCTTTAGCTATAATATTTTTTTGTATTTACTATTGGCACAAATTTCAGAAACACCAGGGTTGGCGTCTCATGGTGAAGTATTTCCTTTATTCGAATACATGGTTGGTTTTCTTTGGAATTCAACTTGAGGAAGAATTTAGGTTCGATATGTTACTTTATATGTGCCTTTCATGTAAAAAGTTTTATTTTCTGAAAAGTGTTCTTCCTAAGAATTAATAGGTCTGAAGAATTTTTAAGATAAATTTACATGTTGGTTACAAGGCTTCTTGGGCTGTTGTTTTTCATTTGTGGATGTAGGGGTAGCTTGTTGTTTCCTCTTTTAATTGAGAAAAGTTTTTATTGGTGCTTCCTATGCTGGCTACTTGGAGACATACTTTCAAAACTCCTTACTAATTTATCTAACTGGTCAGTTAGTGATTAGTTTATTATTTCTGTTTTTTGTGTTTTAAGTAGATAAGTATATGTAAAATTTATATAACTTTTGATGAAGCACATTCTTCATAACCAGACTAGAAAAAGGGAAATGAAAACATAGATATTTGGAAGTTCTCCACGAGATTGATATAATGGATGGAGTTGCATGTAGACTTTGATAGCTAAGGGAATAATTATGAATTCAATCAACCCTGCTAAGTATGGGTTTCCATTGTGCACACTAATAAGGCTTTTTCTTCATTATATTAAGTTGTAGTTTTGTTTGGACTAATTGAGGCTTAAAGTATATATATTTATGATGCAGGAGGAACTAAGGTTAAGAAAATGTGGAGATTGAAGATAGGAGATGGAGGGAAGAGTCCATGCATATTCAACACAAACAAATTTGTAGGATGACAAATATTGGAGTTTGATTTTAAATTAGGAACGAATGAAGAGTGAGCCCAGGTGGAAGATGCTCGTCAACATTTCTATCAACAATGTAGATTGAGGTACCAAAAGAGATTACAAAGCTTAGAAAGCTACACCAATTTTTGGGTAGCCTAATATCTTTCATTACAATGAAGGATAATCTTGGAAGCTTGACATCGCTGGAAAAGATACATGTATTGAAAATAGATCTAGATGGAGTGGTGGTTAGAAAGCTTGGAAAGCTAAAGCAATTAAGGTATTTGAGGTTTGTTAGTCTTAGGGGAAATCATGCTGCTACTCTTTGTTCCTCAATAAACGAGATGCCACTTTTATGGGTGTGAAGTAATTGACCTGCACATTAGGTCATCCTTGTCCAAACTAAAGAAAGCTTCACCTTTATGGTAATTTAAAAGACTTTCCAAATTGGATTTCATGACTCCAAAATATTGTGAAATTGTGTTTGGTTGAATCTAGGTTAACTAACATTCCATTGACACATATGGGAAGTATGCCACATATTTAGTTGCTATCTTTTGACTCTAATTCTTATGGAGGAGAAATTTTGCATTTTCAAATAGAGGATTTCATAAACTAAAGGAACTACAACTCAATGGTTTGGAGCAATTGAGCAAAATCTTTATTCATAGTGGAGCGCTGCAATCTTTGGAAAAGCTTAAGATAATGACTATTCCACAACTGAAGACGGTACCTTTGGCATTCAACACTTATAGAAACTCCAAGTTCTCAACATCTTATATATGCAAACAAAATTTCTACATAGGATTGACCTCAATGGAGGTGAAGAGCATTTGATGATCAAACATGTGCCCGATGTACATATTAGATGTGATCTCTTTATCTTTATAAAAGTTCTATAGTTTATATCTAGAGATGACAAATAAACATGTCCCTGTGGGTATTGCCCGAACCCGTCCCGTTTTGACGGGGAATCTCCACATTGACTAAGTATGGGTATGGGTATGGGGATGTACATATCCCCGCCATAATACCCGTCCCCGCCATATCTCCGTCTCCATTTAAAATTATTAAAATATTCATAATTAATTAAGTAACCATATATATATATATATTCTTTTTTTTCTATTTTTTATTTCTTCTAATTATTTTTGTTTGTCATGAAACTCATTCCTATCTCAAATATATATTTCATCTTATCATAACCTTTATGTAATTATGTTAAAATGATGTATGTGAATTAAAAAATTTTATGTCTCATATTTGAATATTTTTATTATTTTTTAATATTTTTATTTATTGTATATTTTTCTTTCACATGAGAATGTTTAATAGTCTCAATTTAAGTGTTTAATAGTATAAACTTTTCATTTACTAAGTAATATAAAAAAAATTATTTACTTATTGTTATTAATTTTTGTTTCACTTGAAGAACTTTTGTTTCGCTAAAACAATTTTCATTATTTCTCAACCATTGAGTATATATGTTGATATTTGAAAAGTTTTCTTAGATCTTTAAGGTATTTTTTATCTTATCATACCCTTACTTATACATTTGTTTTTCTTTGTGCAATTTTTTTCGATAGTCTCTCAAATTGTTTCTAAGACACAAATTTGTTAATTTTTTAATATTTTTATTTGTTGTTTATTTTAATAATGTACAATATTATTTCGATATATTTTATCTAATTATTTTTATTTTCTAACCCATTATCAATCATACTTTAATTTTTCACTATAATTGTATAAATAATGTTTATTTACTATAATATAAAAATTTGTCATGAATTTTTTTTACCACCAACCACATATATTGAAGTTCAAAAGGTATAAGATCTATGTCAAAATTTTATTATTATGTTTATTATTTGTTTTTTGCGTTATTTTAATCAAGTGATGTATTATAACTTTTATTAGTGTATAAAAAAGGGATTCATTAAAATTTTAAAATTGAAGTAAACAAACATTTAAAATATATTTTAATTTGAATATTTTTTTTCCTTTTATATTTTTTTAAAAATATTTTTAAATTGTATCAACTAGGTTTTTGCAGTTTGCAAATTTAATAAATGTTTTGGTTTTGATGAATTGGTATTCTAATATAAAATGTAAACAATTATAATTTATTTCAAAGTATTTGATATCAAAGAAACAATCATCCTCCTATATTTGATAATATTATGTTTCTTTTACCATAATTTTTTATTATTTTATAAAAATTAATTAAAATTAATATTGAAGTAGTAAGAAAACGGGTATGGGTATGGGTACGAGATTATACCCGTTACCCGGTGGGGATGGGGATGAGAAAAAAGTTTGATACCCGTTGGGTTTAGGATGAGGATGGGAATGAATTTTTTCTACGGGATGGGTATGGGATAGCGAAACCTGTCCCTGTCTCCCCCCGTTGTCATCCCTATTTGTATCCAAAAAACTTTATTTTCTAATCTCAATACGTGAGAACGTCTTATTTTAGTTTCTGTCCATATCAGTTTTAGTCCTTTTTATAAACTCCTTACATTAGACTAAAATGAATTATAATTATATTTTTAAGGACTAAACTGAAATCTTTATAATTATGAAGAATATAAGTTAATGTTTTTGTAACTACAGGAACCGAGGAAGAAATTAAACCTATTACCTAATCTCGTCCTCACAATCCTTGAAAAATTAAACATATTACCTAATTTATGTTCTGTTCATAGTAAGCATTTAAATTTGAAGTTTTTTATGTATGGAAATCAATGTTGCTTATTGTTGTTAGGATGATCTTTGGGCATGCATGGAGAAGTTTGTTCTGAATTTTGGTATTTTAATGAAAATGATGTTTATACCATTGTGAAGTGATATCCTTCACGACTTCCTTTAATAGCCAGAAAACCAATGAAACTTCATTGAATCATGTTGAAATTCTTGTTTGTGCAGTTGCAGTGGAACCAAAACAAAACCAAGAAATTGAAGATTGAAACATAAATGATTCATAGAGGGCAAATTGGGCGTGTGCAACAATGTTAGGAGCCAACCATGGTTTAGTCTCATTTGCATCATTGGTGATGGGTGTTGGAGTTGTCAAGGAGTAGTGCTTGGAAAACAATTTCTTTAACAAATTTAGTGTTATTTTACATTATTTTAGCTTCAAGTTGTAAATTTTGTATCTATATCCTATATTGAATGTTATATTCAATATAATACAATCATTTTAGAATATTTGTCTTTTTTCTTTTTTTAATTGTCTCAAGTATTTATGTGCATTAAAAAAAGCAATTTATGTGTATTAAAAAAATGCATTAAAAAAGACAACTGATGAAATTAATAGGCATTTGAAATCCCCATGAAAAACAACTAAAAATAAACATGAACGTAACATGGGTTTGAAAGCCCTAAGAAATAATGGAGGTTTGAAACCCTGGGAAGTAATAGGGGTTTAAAATCATCGGTAATTTATAGGGGTTCAAAATCGTCAGCAAATTATTCTTTCCTAGGGGTTACTAAAAACTGCTAGTAATCCATTAGTTATGCTGGTTTTACTAGGAGTAAGTCAAACTGCAAGTAATACTTTTAATTGGGGTTAAAACCTCAGAAACGCTAAATATAACCCCAACTAAAACCAATTTTTGTTGTGGTGACATGCTTACATATTTTATATAAATTCTTTAATGTGCATGTCGTAGTTATTTTGTTGTATGTGTAATGATGAGTCTAGAATTAGACCCACTATAATCATATCTTGTGAATTAGATTTAACATGCATTTTCTTGAGAGTCATTTATTGTAACTTCTTAAACTAGAAATAAGTGAATAAGTTGATTTTATCTTTTGAAGGTTGATTCATGTTGCTTTTTAGCCTTTTATTCTAATAGGTCTTGTTGAGATGTTTACTCCACCATGGCCTATAACAAATAATCCATTTGAAAATGGTAAGTTGTTTTGGTTGTTGATTAAGCAAATGATTAGATTTTAAATGGAACTTAGGTATAACAAAAGATATATTTGTTGCTTAATGGCTTCTTATATATACTCTTTTATAAAAAATGATGTTTCATGTCTCTAGCTTTCATGTATTTCTAACAAGCATATATTTCTAAACTACGACTCAACTAATCCGGATACATGCATTGAGGTCGGATCCAGTCAGTTATGCACTTGTAGTGGCATCTCATGCTCTGCAGAGCGAGAGATTAAGAGTCAAAACTCTACCACATACAAGGTCAGTCCTTTAACACCTATGGTCAAGGAAAAACCCCTAGGCTAGGACCTCCTGTTCCTCTCACCACATACCCCATTCCTCTCTACTTGAGAATTTGAATGGTTATTAGAGCGTCAAGATAACTGTCAAGACAATCCCTACCTCAATGCATACACTACCACAATCACTGCTAATCCTCCTTGGGTTAGCATTAACCAATCTCAACTCAATCTCATACAAGCAATCTCATATCATATACTCATCATACATAATAATTACAAAGCTTCTATGATAACTAAAGTACCACCCAATTTAACTCAAAAATACAAGTTTCAGGTTCTGACACACTCGCCCAGCTAGTAACACTCGCCCAGCCACTGGCCCCATGCTAGCCCAGCGAGTATGCGAATCTGCATAATTATGCATATCAGTGTTCTGCATAATTCTGCAAATAAACTAATTCGCCTAGCGAGTAGGCTCGCCCCGCGAGTCAGCAAATCTGCATAAGTCTACAAAAACTGATTTAAGCAAAATTATACCTATTCAACCAGTCCATACAACTTCAAAATCTCCACCAAAGACCATTCGAGTATCAAACATTAATTCTATCAAAATATTCACATCAATTGCATCCAATTGCACCCATAGCATACAATTATTCTCAAACAACATATAAAACATAAGCATTTATCGTTTTCAAACATCACAACTCAATTCACCTATCATACACATCAGCCAATTACATAATAATCATATAATAACATTCTTAACATGTTTGTGAGACATAATAGACTTTAGCTTCCCTTACCTGGTTTCCTGCTTAAACAACTCTATAAACGTCAAACGTCTCTAACTCCACAGGATGCTCTATCTACATATAGAAACATCACAAGAACGATCAGGACATATCATTATGATCACTGATCAGCAGAGACTCATATTGATACCTTTATACCTTTATACCTTGTATCCTTGAATCTAATCATTTGCGCTCACTGTTCCAGCAACAACTACAATGAACACCATCTCGACCACTCCTGACTTTTCTTCTCCTTGACTGTGCTCTTTCTTTACTAGTTTCTGCCATTCTCACAAGATTAAACTCAACAATGCGTTTCATCTTTCAATACTTGAATTCCTCTTCCTCATACCAAGGTCAATTTTTTTTTTCTTCTCATGTGAACTACTTTCTTTGCAAGATCCCTACTATACTCGACTTTGACGCTGCTACCAACTGAAAAGATCTAATCATCTTTTTCTGATTTTTTTTAACCTAGCATAAAACTTTTATGCCACCTCAATATCATCCACAATTTGTTTGTCCATCTACTTAGGAAACATTAGCCTACCTGATTGATCCTCAAACTCTACTCCATCTTAACCTCCCACAAGAGATTTGTCATCTTTACACACATTCGGTGTCTCCTGCTTTTCTTAGCTCTCTCTGTGCCACACAACCTCATTATCCTGCGACCTAGGATCTTCCATCTACTTCTCATTTACCAATCCAAGAAAATCAATGGATATGGTCATATGACTATATCAAATGAAATTTCTCCTCGAACCTCTTGTATTTACATATCTCTGAACCTGAACACTACTCGAAGGTAAAACCAAGTTAATTTTCTCAAACATTGTTTCACTGGCACACACTGATATCTTCCCCTATGCTAACCTCTAGACTTAACTCCTTTTGTAAAGCTTGTGGTATCTGATCCCAAGAACTTGTCTTAAACCTCTTTCATTCCACACGTTGTTGCTCAACTCCAACATCTTAGTCTACACACCAAAAACATAGCTTTCCCTCACTCATCGATAAGCATCATACAACAACTTCATATCTTTGAGGCAAGAAGTTGTTTCAGAGATCCCTTCCAACCTTCATAAAGGTTAGTAGGTCAAGTTGACCTTGAATCTGCATCTCTTTATCACTATAGACACTAAACACAAGGCACAGAAGTGCAATGAAGACAAACCATAACATAAAAAACAAAACTCTAACGTCTACTAACAGCCAAAACCTTTGGTCTATCACTCTTATATCCCCAAACCATTAGAATTAAGAAAGGAAAACTACCTCTGATCTAGTCATGAGTGTGCACCCTCACTACTATATCAAGATGTTTTCTGTTGTTAATACTTCTAGTTTCACAAACGAATTCTACTAAACTCGAGTACTTAAACCTACAAGACATGACGAACCCACAACCCTCAAGTCATCTTAAGGACGAACTGCTCTGATACCAAAATGTGACATCCCAATTTTAGCAGCTTAAAACTAATAAAATAGGATATTCCACCTTAGTATTCAAAATAAATAAACAAATGTATAAAGTATATTAATACAGTCTTACAAATGATCAGACTATATAAATATATCAATTATACATACCAAACCTTTCTATTCCTAAACACAAGCTAACAACTTACAACAACTTCTCATTGAGACCTCCTTCCGACCTAAAAGATGACTCCTCAACCTCCAGAGGTGCCTCTGAAACAGCATCCACCACTGCTCCCACTGAATAGGTGATCATCGCAAAAGGAAAACATACAACACAAGACAAAAACACAGAAGAAGGGTAAGCTAATGACTTTTAAAGAATTTTCTTAAACCATATAATATTGATATATCTACAACTACAAACAAGCATATATCAGTCAATTACAGAATAATCATATAATAACATTCTTAACAGGTTTATGAGACATAATAGACATTAGCTTCCCTTACCTGGTTTCCTGCTTAAACAACTCTATAAACGTCAAATGTCTCTAACTCCACAGGATGCTCTATCTACATATAGAAACATCACAAGAACGATCAGGACATATCATTATGATCACTGATCAGCAGAGACTCATATTGATAAATAAAACAGCACATGCAAGCGAAAGAGGGTTTACATGCCATAGAAAATAGAAAAGACCAAAAAGACAGCGGAAACTTAACTTACACGAACGGAGAAACTGATCGGTCCAAATTGAAGAGCTCGCCGAGAGGATCAATCCTACGGTCTCGGTTCTTCAATCAGACGATCGGAAAGACAGAACTTTTAGAGAGAAGTCAGAGAGCTCTAGAAAAGTGGTTTCTAGAGAGATGATGTGTTTTAAAATAATGAAACTCGTTTATAACAATTCTATTTATACTAAAACCTTTTTAATATTAAAATAATCGAGTCTCACTATTTTTAAACCACTATCACTTCTAAAATACCATTTTCTGGGATTTTACAGGAGCTATAGCTAACTATGATCCTTCTAGCATTTTTAATAACAAAAAAGAATCATAAGGAATAGCAAAATATATTAAGTTTCCATTACCTAATGATGTATAAAAATCTACCTTCTAATATTTCCTAATTTCTTTATGACCTATTGTTATTG
>Ga0214542_1007806_pt1 | contig 18291 bp, 15 predicted proteins | sample CNSS1metaG_FD_160096 | JGI IMG/M metagenome (GOLD analysis project Ga0214542, IMG submission 160096) | Root nodule microbial communities from cowpea collected in UCLA plant growth center, Los Angeles, California, USA - CNSS1 | ecosystem: Host-associated > Plants > Roots > Nodule | place: USA...
TTCCACGAGCAACAACAAGATTACCTTTCATTACTTTCCAGTGTCCATCTCCAAAGGTGGTGTAATGACCTTCATCATCCAACTGCCCTATAGATATTAAGTTTCTCTTTAAGGTAGGAATATGTCTAACATTTTTCAAAGTCCACACACTTCCATTAGAGGTTCTGATATTGATATCACCTCTTCCTATAATATCAAGAGATTTTCCATTTGCAAGGTAGACCTTCCCAAACTTTCCTGGAACATAGTTAGATAATAATTCTAAGGAAGGTGTAGTATGAAATGACGCACCTGAGTCCATAATCCATGAGTCAATAGAACTATCTAGACTACATAATAGTGCATCTTCAATTTCATCAGTTGCTGCATTTGCTGATTGATCATCATCTTGCCTCTTGTTGTTGTTCTTCCTTGGAGCCCTACATTGATTTGTAAAGTGACCCCTTTTCTGACAATTCCAACAAGTGATATCATTCCGGAATTTTGGTTTTGATTTCTCTCTAGACTTTGATCTGCCTCGGCCTTGATTACGACCTTTCTGGCTACTTCTTCCTCTAGTTTCAGTACTCAATGCTGAACCGGAACTAGAACTGGAAGATTCCCCTGAACTTTTCCTGCGAACATCTTCGCTTAAGATCAAGTCACGGATGTTATCAAGCTTCAACTTACTATTACTTGCAGAATTACTAACTGCAGTAACAGTTGCACTCCAACTTTCCGGAAGAGATGATAATAAAATTAATGCTTTCACCTCATCATCAAATGTTATCTGCACTGATGTCAACTGCGCAATAATTGTATTGAATTCACTAATATGATTAGTAATCGAGCTACCTTCACCCATTTTTAGGTTGACTAGCCTGCGAATCAAATACACTTTATTGGCTGCAGATGGTTTCTCATACATATTTGACAATGCCTTCATCAAATCTACGGTTGTGTTCTCGTTCATGATGTTGAACGCAACATTCTTGGCTAATGTCAATCGGATCACACCGAGTGTCTGTCAATCTAATAAATCCCATTGTGCCTGCTCCATGTCGGTTGGCTTCTGCCCTGTTAAGGGTAGATACAACTTCTTTTGATACAGGTAGTCCTCTATCTGTATCTTCCAGAACCTGAAGTCACTGCCATCAAACTTCTCAATCCTCACCTTCCCTTCTTCCAATGCCATTGCTCTTGCTGCTTTGACGAAAGCTCCTGCTGCCTTTGACCAAAGCTCCTGCTGCGGCTTTTGACCAAAGCTCCTGCTGTGGCTTTTGACCAAAGCTCCTGCTGTGGCTTTTGACCAAAGCTCATGCTGCGGCTTTTGACCAAAGCTCCTGCTGCGGCTTTTGACCAAAGCTCCCACTACTTCTCTAAACTGAGATCCCCAAGAAGAAAAATAGAAACCAAATCTTTTCTGATGTGGTTCGGCGTATAATGTGTATGCCTACGTCCACAACTACACTAGGAAGTATTTATATTTCTAGTGTATCTTAAAGCTTTACATAGAGTCTCTTATATAGTAAAATAAAGAACCACATCTCACTATTCTAAGCGATGTGGGACTAAATCAAGCACCATAATACTAACAAACACTTGTAAGTCTGCGACATGCTTCTTCATTTTTCTAGGTTACTATCTCTTCTCTTGGCAATCAAAGAAGCAAAAAATTGACTCTCGTAGTTCCTCTTAGGCCATATATCGTGCTCTTAGAACCACAACATGTGAACTCCAATGGTTGACCTTCCTTCTATAAAACTTTCGCATTCACGCACGTACTAAACCTATTGAAATCGACTACCATATTGTTTGAGACAAATTTGCTATTTTCTTCCTCAAGTTGCTTTCTTTTCCTACCTCACTTCAAATTGTTGATATTTTCACTTTCTTCGCTCCAAGGTCGGCATGAACAAATCTACCCCCCAACTTGAGGGGGCATGATAAGCTTTGTCTGTCTCGCTCAATGCTTTAGCTTTTTTGTTGCATGGTCATGCATGAATGCTTTAGGCTAGCCTTTATTTAATGCTTCTGTGGTTAACCTTTAGGTCGCATAAAGTACTCTTTGTATCTTCATCATAACAATGAACTTCTTAGCTTTCTCTTTTATACATTTGAATTTCTCTTTTCTCTATCCTTTTCTTGGATACTTGATATCCTAAGAAATTGAACTAAACCGTTCCTAAATTTAATATTTGGTATAACTAACTTTTTAGTAAAAAAATTGAACCAAATTGAGATATGAATTCACATACATGTTTTAATGATTAAACCATATTATGATGGTTTAAGAGTTCAATTTCGTCTTCATAATGTATGTTTCTCCTTATAAGGATTTATGTTGTTTAATCTTTCATATGGTTGTTTTTTTTTATTGTATAAAATATATCAAGTTGATTGATAATTAATTTGTTATCGAATAGGTACATGCATTCCAAGGTTGCATTTCAAGGATAACGTAAAGTGAATAATTGATGAGTCCATGATTTACCATGAAGCCTTAGAGGATCTTCCAAGTAGAGTTATAAGAAACATAACTAGAAAGGAAACCTCTAACCCATCATCTTTGGCTTTTGTGTTCATCAAGATTGATCATCAATATTGATACTAAAGTAGTGTGCAAAATCAGGTGTTGTTGTTTCATTTACTGTCACTGTTTTGTGCCAAAATTTGTATTAGTTGTTGTTTCAGTTTCTTGTATGTTTTGAATAAAAAATTGTGTGTGTTGTCTTATCACTGTGTTTGTGGTAATTGTGTGTAATTGCTTGAAGCATTACAATTTGCACTTTTCTTGAAGGGTGTTTTCAAGAAAGTGTGATTTTAGAGTTTAGGAATTGCATATATGTTTCTTGTATTCCTTCTCTTGTTGATATAGTGAAATTTCTAGTGAGTAAAGCTAGAGACTGGATGTAGATTCGTTTGAATCGAACCAGTATAAATCTTGTTGTCTCTTGTGTCATCTTTCTTCTTCTTTTAATTTTTGCTAGGTATAAAGGTTGAGCAATATGCATTCTTAAACTCCTTTATTTCAATTGGTTAAAGATTTCATTAAAATTGTTTGTCAAGTGTAAGAACAAATCAAAAGTTTGAAAAATCAATTCACCCCCCTCTTCTTGGTTGTGAAATATTGGTGCATCAAAGTTAACAAGTGGCACCAGAGCTGGTTAGTCGAATCCATAGTCGACTAGATCTTGACAGATGGCTAATATTTCATAGACTTTTTTTTGAAGGGCCTTCAATAAACAGACCACCCCTATTCTCTGGAGATAACTATCCTTTCTTGAAAATCAGAATGAAAATCTTTTTAGAATCTGTTGATAAAGGTGTATGGGATGCGATTGTAAATGGGCCATTCATACCTACAAAAATTGAGGAAGGAAAAACTATGCCTAAAGATTTTTTATCTTGGACTCTTGATGAAAATAAACGTGCTCATTATAATGTGAGAGCCAAAAATATAATCTCATATGCAATAACCTTGGATGAATTCTACAGGGTATCAATTTATCAATCCGCCAAAGAAATATGGGATGTGTTAGAGGTAACTCATGAAGGCATGAATGAAGTCAAGAGAGCTAGAAAGAACACATTAATCCAGGAATATGAAATGTTTAGGATGAAGGCTGAAGAAACAATCTATGATGTGCAAAAAAGGTTCATTCATATTGTGAATCATCTCATAGCCTTGGGAAAGGTCTTTGAAAAGGAAGAACTGAATATGAAAATACTGAAAATGAATAGAGCATCGTAGCCTAAGGTCACTACAATTTCATAATCAAGAGATCTCACCACAATGAGTATGGCAACCCTCTTTGGAAAACTAAGAGAACATGAATTGGAACTTGGACGTCTAAAAGAGGAAGAGAAAGGAGAGAAAAGGCAAAGCATTGCTTTAAAAGCTACTGCAAAAACTATAAGCAAAAGCAAAACCAACAAAGTTGAAGAAAAAGCAGATCAGAAGGATGAAAATTCTGGTTCTGAAACACTGAATCTGATGGTAAAACGCTTTTCAAGATTTTTGAAGTATAAAAATAAGACTAATGCAAAATCTGCAACTACAGGAAATAGAGAATTCCCTTCCTAGAGGCAAAAGTCATCACCTAACACTCCAACATGCTATTAGTCTGGCAAATCTGGTCATATCAAACCTGATTGCCCAATTCTCAAGATAAAAAAGAAATTGGAGGAAAAGAGTGAGGCTATAAGCAAGTCTAAGAGAGTGAAGAAAGCATATATTGCTTGGGAGGATAATGACTCCAGTACCTCTATTGATTCAAGTGAAAGCCATGAAGAAGAAATAAATCTGTGTTTGATGGCTGATACAAAATCCTCTGCCAAGAGTGTAAGTAATCTTGAATCCATTGATGAAAGCTATGAAAATAGGTTCTATCAACTACTTAATGTATATAATGAATTGCATGAAGAGGCTAGAAAGTTGCAATACTCTAATAACAGACATAAAGGTGAAAATAGGTGGCTTGAAAATAGATTAAAACAGCTTGAAACAGAAAATGAAGAGTTGAAATCTGAGCTTGAAAATATGGAAAAGCATAAAAGTGGTAATTGCAAAAAGAGTGTGATTAATTATGAAAATTGTTCAAAACAATTAGAGAGAATCAAATATCTAATGAGTACATTAACTAGATTCACTCTAGGAAGGAATAATCTAGATGCAATGCTAGGTTCCGAAAGAAGTGTACTGAAGAGAAAAGGCATAGGATATGCAGAACAAGAAAATAAACTAGGTAGTCGACTAGAGTCAAGAAAATTCTATTGTATGCTGTTACTGCTGCAAACCTGGTCATACATCAAATAAATGCTAGTTTAAGAACCGTGGTGTTCTTGAACGTAAATATAGATGGATAGCCAAAAATTCAAATGTTTTATCTAACATGAAAGGACCCAAATTCAATTGGGTACCTGCATCATCTCTTTAAACTGTTATGCAGATAAGTCTTGGAGCCAATGAATCAATGTGGTATTTAGATAGTGGCTGTTCAAGATATATGAAAGGTGATGCAAAGAAATTCAGCAAAATATCATACAAAGCAAGTGGTCATGTTACTTATGGTGATAACAATATAGTTAAAATTTTAGGTGTAGGGAAGGTAACAAGTTCTTCTTCCACTGCGATTGAAAATGTCCTATTATTTGAAGGGCTGAAACATAACTTGCTTAGTATAAGTCAATTTTGTGATAAAGGGCTGAAGGTTATTTTTGAGTCAAATCATTGTTTGATATGTTGTGCATCATCAAATGAAGTAGTACTTGTTGGAAGAAGAATTCAAAATATCTACATGGTTGATTTTGAAAATTCTGATTTCAAATCCATTCTTTGCATATTTGCTAAAAGAGATGATCCATGGATTTGGCACAAAAGACTTGCACACATTCACATGGCACATCTAAACAAACTAGCTAAAAAGAAATTGGTAAATGGTTTGCTTGACATTAAATTTGAGCAAGATAGGTTATGTGATGCATGTCAAAAAGGCAAGCAAGTCAAAACCTCTTTCAAATCAAAGCAAATTGTTTCTACATCTAATCCATTAGAATTAATACATATGGATTTGTTTGGACCTTCTAGAACTAGGAGCATTGGGGGAAATTATTATGCATTAGTTCTAGTAGATGACTACTCAAGGTACACTTGGACATTCTTTGTCTTTGCTAAGAATGACACATTCAAAGTCTTTAAAAAATTTGCCAATGTTATACAAAATGAGAGATTTAAGAATTAAATCCATTATAAGTGATCATGGAGGTGAATTTCAAAATGCTCTTTTTGAAACATATTATGAAGAAAATGGGATCTCACACAATTTTTCTGCACCTAGAACACAACAACAAAATGGTGTTGTAGAAAGGAAATATAGGTCCTTGGAAGAATTGGCAAGAACCATGTTGAATGAAAATAACTTGCCAAAATATTTTTGGGCTGATGCAGTAAGTACTACATGTTATGTGCTCAATAGAGTGCTGATAAGACCCATTTTGAAATTAACACCTTATGAACTTTTTAAAGGAAGAAACACAACTATCTCTCATTTGAAAATATTTGGATGCAAATGCTTTGTATTAAACAATGGCAAATCTAACATTGGCAAATTTGATTCAAAGGCTGATGAAGGTATATTCTTGGGTTACTCTCTCACTGGCAAAGCATATAGAGTGTACAACAAAAGAACTTTAAATATTGAGGAATCAATACATGTTGCATTTGATGAATGTTTGGAAGCCTGTACTAACATGCGTGAACCTAGAAAAAAGCGATGTATTTCTTGAGACAGGGGGAGATTTAGCAGAAAAGCCTCAAAATGTTCAGATTGAAGAGAAAACTGTTGATACAGCCACAGATAGTCAACTATAAAGTCAACTAGATGATATGCCAAAAGTATGGACTGTACCAAAAGACATGTCACTAGACAATATGATAGGAGACATATCAAAGGGAGTTTCTACAAGGAAGCAGCTCAGTCAGTTATGTTTAAATGTGGCATTTGTATCCAAAATAGAGCCAAAGGCAGTAGATGATCACTCAAGGATGAGAATTTGTATTTTGCAATGCAAGAGGAGCTAAACAAATTTAAAAGAAATGAAGTTTGGGATCTAGTTCCTCGACACCAAAATCAACAGGTTATTGGAACCAAATGGGTGTTTAGAAACAAGCTAAATGATAGTGGCTGCATTGTGAAGAACAAAGCAAGACTTGTAGCCAAAGGATACAATCAAGAAGAGGGAATTGACTATGATAAAACCTATGAACCGGCGGCAAGATTAGAAGCCATAAGAATTCTTCTAGCCATTGCATCAATGCTGGACTTTAAACTCTTTCAAATGGATGTGAAGAGTGCTTTTTTGAATGGATACATCAAGGAAGAAGTATTTGTATAACAACCTCTAGGTTTTCAAGACTTTGCATTTCCAAATCATGTCTACAAACTAAAGAAAGATCTATATGGTTTAAAGCAAGCTCCAAGATCATGGTATGAAAGACTTAGTCTATTCTTGATTAAGAGTGAATTCCATGGATGTAATGTTGACTCTACATTATTTATCAAAAAATCCAATAAAGATCTCTTATTTGTACAAATCTATGTAGATGATATCATTTTTGGATCCACTAATCTTTCTTTGTGCAAGGAATTCTCTACAAATATGCAACAAAAGTTTGAGATGTCTATGATGGGAGAATTAACCTTCTTCCTTGGACTACAAATCAAGCATGTTAAGCATGATATATTCATCCACCTAGCCAAGTACTGTGTAGAATTATTAAAGAAATTCTCTATGGACAGTTGCAAGGAATCCTCAACAACTATGGCCACTAATTGCTATTTAGATATTGATGAAGAAGGTAAGTGTATTGACCAAACAAAGTATAGAGGTATGATTGGTTCTCTACTTTACTTAACTGTTAGTCGTCCAGATATCATGCATAATGTGTGTGTTTGTGCACGGTTTCAATCATTTCCTAAGGAGTCTCACTTAACTGTTGTAAAAAGAATTTTGAAATACTTGAAAGGCACTAAAAGTCTAGGCTTATGGTATCCTAGAGGGGCTAACATATCATTGGTGGGATATAGTGACTCTAATTTTGGTGGCTGCAAAGTGGACAGAAAAAGTACTAGTGGAACATGTCATTTATTAGGTTGTTCATTAGTGTCATGGCATTCTAAAAAACAAGCATGTGTTGTGCTTTCCACCACGGAAGCAGAATATATTGCTGCAGGAAGTTGCTATGCACAATCCATATGGATCAAGCATCACTTAAAAGATTATGGTATTCATTTAGCCAACATTCCTCTTAGGTGTGATAGTACTAGTGCCATAAATCTCACAAAGAACCCAATCATGCATTGTAGAACCAAACATATAGAAATAAGACATCATTTTATTAGGGATCATGTTGCAAAAGGAGAATGCAAAATTGAATATATTGACACAAATAATCAATTGGCTAACATATTTACTAAATCTTTGGCTAGAGAAAGATTTTATGTACTTCGAAATGAGCTTGGTATACTTGATTTTACATGTACTACATAGCTACTACTTCACATTTTGCACTTTGCAACAAATACAGTTAACTATCTAGTTCACTATAATCTAAATACTGCACCAGATTTATTACCACTGCACCTGTTATTTTGTCTCTGCTTTACATAGTCAACTCTGTAGTTAACTATCCTTTCATACTGCATCAAAATTTTACCCACTACACCAGTTTTTTTTGTTTCTGCATTACATAATCAACTTTGTAGTTAACTATTCCTTTCATACTGCATCAGAATTGTCACCACTGCATCAGTTTTTTCTGTTTCTGCATTACGTAGTCAACTCCTTAGTTAACTATTTTTTTCATCTTGCATCAGACTTGTTATTTCTACATCAGGTTTTCTCATTCTGCATGTTAACTAGTCACACATTTTTCATATTTCTTGTGGCATATTTCGAAGGTAGTCAACTATATTAGTAACCTAGTTAACTACGTATGACACAAAAGTGGTTTGGTAAAATTTTTCTTCTCCTTTAAAACTTCATTTCCCTACAAAACCTCAAATCCCCAAATCTGTTCAGAACCCTAAAACACCAATTTTCTCTCATCTTCTATCTACTACACATAAACCCTAATCTTTGCACCTTCATCAATGGCTTATTCATCCTCGCGTCCCAAACGTATGAATCGCACAACTGTCAAAATCACTTGTCGTCCTGCTAAAATCAATGGTTGGATCAGTGATGATGAGAAGCAAGCCAACTTTGTCAAGAACTGGAAGGATCACAACATTGTCAATCGGAAATATATCGACATAGACTTCTTCCGCGACAATGGGTTTCAGTTCTAAGAGCACTTTGCCTATCAAAGTTTGGAAAAGTTTGTACAACTTCGAGGTATCTACTATCCTGACCTTCTTAAGGTTTTCTATGCCAATGCTCGAGAGGATAATGGTACGATGGTATCAAGGGTGAAAGGGGTCAATATAATCTTGGATGACATTGTCTGGACCACGATTGTTGGCTTTCAACTAGGGGAGAAAAGTCGTATGTTGGTTCCCCAAATCTACGAAAAATGGAGATATACAAATCCTTGTCGCGTAATCCTTCTACTGCAAAGAAGTGTAATTTCTACAAAGCCGGTGATATGAAAAGGGATGATCGTCAGACTAGTGTAAGCTTTCGCTGCTGCTTACTCTTTTTTGACCTTTGGGTTATCTTCTTATCTCTCAATATATCTGATCATTTTCAATGTCTTAATCTCACTTAGCCTAGGGTGTGCTATTTTGTTATGTTTTAGTTGATATATCCCTGTTTTTGCTTATGTCCAAAAAGGGGGAGAACTTAGTATTGTTGAAAATTGATTGCTATTAACTGCTTATATCTGAATTAACATGACATGCTATCTTGGTATATTTGTACTGTGAAAATTTCTAACACAATATATGGGTAATAAAAAGCAAGTGAATCAATGTATCTCTTGCATATATTATCTTGTTTTGGCCATCATAAAAAAGGGGGAGATTATTGCTATTAAATGTATGCATGTGTGATGTGTTAAGTTTTTTATGATGCCCATAATAGCATGACAATGGTTAATATGACATGTATGTAATATCCTGAAAATGTTAATTTGCTACCCCGATAGTTGACTAGGCTACTAATATAGTTAACTATGTATATCCTGGAACTTGATGTTGGACTATGTCATAATGTAGTTGACTAGCCAACTAATGGAGTCAATTAGGTTCGTGCCTGACAGCAACTGTTATATGAAAACAGTTTTTTGCACCTTCAGAATTAACGTTTTTCAACCAGAAAGAAAGTGAAAAAGAAAGCTGGAAATCTTCTTGGAAATTTGATTGCAGAAATGGCTTTTGTGTTCATCAAGATTGATCATCAAGATCAAGTGAAGATTGTGTAATATTGATACTAAAGCAGTGTGCAAAATCAGGTGTTGTTGTTTCATTTATTGTCACTGTTTTGTGCCAAAATTTGTATTAGTTGTTGTTTCAGTTTCTTATATATTTTGAATAAAAAATTGTGTGTGTTATCACTGTGTTTGTGGTAATTGTGTGTTATTGCTTGAAGCATTACAGTTTGCCCTTTTCTTGAAGGGTGTTTTCAAGAAAGTGTGGTTTTAGAGTTTATGAATTGCATAAATGTTTCTTGTATTCCTTCTCTTGTTGATATAGTGAAATTTCTAGTGAGAAAAGCTAGAGACTGGATGTAGATTCGTTTGAATCGAACCAGTATAAATCTTGTTGTCTCTTGTGTCATATTTCTTCTTCTTTTAATTTTTGCTAGGTATAAAGGTTGAACAATATACATTCTTAAACTCCTTTTTGTCAATTGGTTAAAGATTTCATAAAAACTGTTTGTCAAGTGTAAGAACAAATCAAAAGTTTGAAAAGCCAATTCACCCCCCTCTTGGTTGTGAAATATTGGTGCATCAAAGTTAACATTTACATCATTTTATTCGTTGAAAATGTTTTCATATATGTATGTGTGCACGAACATACATATTCATGTTCTTGCAAGCACTAGATAATAAGTTAAGTATTTAAGTTGAATTAACTCCCTTTTATCGGCAAGCCAAGTGATATATGGATTATACCTATAGAGATTCGTTAAATGCTTCATTTTTAAAAGGAAAAAAAAAACCTTATTTGTTTCAATATTGTGTAGGGGAGGACAAAAAGGTTGGTTGTTGAAAGTCTATCTTCTCGGTTATCATTTTTAGTTAGAATATTTCTTCAAGATTTTATTTAATTTTTTTGTCAAATAGTGTCGCAACCGAAATCGTAACGAGACGGTGAACAAAAAAATAAAACTTGCAAAAAATGAGAGTTTGGAGTTGCCACCATAGTGTATTCTAGAAAACTACGAAAAAAAAAGACAAGATGTCGAAAAAAACCAGATTTTGGGTCCGGGAGTTGGTTACGTATGGGGAAAGTATTTACACCGCACAATGCCCATCCTAAGCGAGTACCTTTAATTAAACGTGTGGGGAAGGTATTTTGGTTTTTTGGGTCCAACAAGGATTAATCATCGCTATATGTATCTACATTAACAATGAAAAATATGGATTATGTTGTTTTTTTATGAAAAAACTATTTGGAAAATTTCTTGATTTGGTTTTTTTATAATTTTGAAAACTTTTTTTTTTGTTTTTGGAATTTTGAATTATTTTGAAATTGGTGTCTTGATATGCAAATGGTGGGACAGACAAAAAGTACACAAAAGAAAACTGGTTTTTATTTTTTGTTCTTTATATATTTTTTTATATTTTTTTGAAAAAAAGAAATTTGAAAACATGTGTCACGCAAAGAAGGAATTTTTTTTTAATGATTTTTAGAGTAAAATATTTGTAAATAATAGAAAATAATGTCCCTAGCATAAATATAATAAAACTTTAGAATTCACAAATTCAAAAAAGAAAATATGAGTGGTGTACCTTCCAAACTCTTCAATTCCTCTCCTATATCAATCTCACTCTCTTTTTCTTTACACTACAACTATCTTTTCTCTTTTTTTCTTTTTTTTTCTACCTCCTGCAATATGTTTTTTTTATTTTTCAAAAGAGAGATAAAGAGGAGGTGTGTATGTGTGAGTTGTGATGGGAAAGAATTAGAGAAATGTAAAGAATATTTTTTCTGATCCCTTTTCATTTGACAAACTTTGTATTTATATCCATACATTGCAATATAAATGTAATCCTAACCCTAATTGTAATGAACAATATAAGGAAGGAATTGGTCATGATAGCAGCATATTACAGGAATCAAATCACAATAAATCAGGGTACAATATGAATCATTGTCATAAAGATTAAGACATTGGTCATATTGATGGTTTGGTCATATAGATTAAGACATTGGTGTTAGTTTTGAAATGGTTGAAATGTCAAGAAGGGGGGGTTGAATTGGCTAGTTAAAAAAATTAAGCAATCTTTAAAGGCTAAAAACTATCTTTAATTGAATCAATTGGATCACTAAGTTTGGATGCAAAAACCTCTGGATAGTATACTTTCAATCGGTCAAAAATAGAGTTAGTCGATTGATTTTACTAAGTAGAACCTATACTGGTATAATCAATCGATTGAATCAGAAAAATAGTTGACTGAAATACCAGGAAAGATGTAGAAATGCAGATTTGTGATTTATAGCAGGAACAATGTAAAAGAACAATCAAGATAAGTTCTAATTGATTATGCAAACATGTTCAGTATTGCATATGCCATCAAAACAGTCAAGAATATAAAAAAGATGGTTTAAATCTAATTTCTTTAATCTTTAAATCACAATGCAAGAGAGAAGGGTTAGAGAAAAGATTGGAGTACAAGATTTTTATACTGGTACACTCGACCCTGAGCTACATCCAGTTTGTTAAGGCAACCCGAGCCCGACTTTGCACTATTTCAAAAGATTTACTAAGTTTACACTTTTACACTTTCAAAATAAGCAAAACACACACCAAAGACTCTTGAATCACACAATAATCACAACAGCACAACAATACACCTCTTGCAGACCTGAAAAACCACCAAGCACACACACAAAGCTTGAGAAAGATCAAACCTCAATGGTAGCACAACCCTACCTACCACAAACACCTTCTCCAAGCTTCAAACACAAGCTAAAAGCTCCAAGATCAATCTTCAACTGCTGCAGTCTGAATGATCATGAAAGAGAGAGAATTTCAAGGTTTCCATAACAATTTCGCGCTAAAAAATGGTCTAGTTGCCTCTCTTTCAAAAATCACAACACTTATAGTCAAATTGTTACGAAAGTCAACATGTTGATTTTTAAATCAATCGGTTGATTTCACTTAACTTAAGTGAAATAAGTCGATTAAAACATAAATCAACTTATTGAATAGGTCACAATTTAAGACTACTACAGCAAACATTTTAACTCGTTGAAAATCCATTCAATAGATTTAAAGACACATTTTAACCTGTTGAAAACTATTTCAATAGATTAAAAAACACAATAAAGATGAAATACATCAAACTAATGTTACAAGGTCTACAATGTGAATTACAAACATCAAACATTCTTTCCTAGTGATTGATTCATGTGGAGGGCATGTGTTCAAGGCTTGTAAACATGAATACCATCAAATCTCCATAACTTCATCAATGAAGGCATGATTCCAAAGCAATGGTTCCAAGTAGTTCAATAAAGCTTCATCAAATCTTCATAAGACACACCACCCAGGCTTCACATGTCAACAATTTGTTGATGAGAAGCTTGGTAGTATATGCTTGTACCCTACCATATGGAACTAAGATTGATGTTTACCAATTACATTTTTTATGTATCAAATGTTAGTCCTTGATGGATCATGGTTCATATGGGTGAGTCTTCCAAAAGAAATGTGTTGCGGTTACACTATGTATTAGGTATGTACCTAAGGATTACGACATTGTGTTGATAATGTTTCACATGATAGTGTTATCTAAATAGGGCTAGAGAGGTATCCATAGAAGAAGAAGAATAGGAAAAGGAACTTCAATGATAAATAAAGAAAGTATGACAAACAAAAAATAAAAAACGATGATTCTATGGAAGATTAAAAAATAAATGCTTAAACAAGAAATAAGATATCGCTTGTAAATTTTATTTATTAAAGAATATTCCAAGAACATTAATGAATATTCTATAATTGTAAGAGTATATGGTTAAAAATGTTAAATGACAGATGGTTATAAGTACCTTTACATGTCAAATTTCAAGTACATGTGAAGGTTGTAACTACTTCACAAGAAGTGTTTTTTGAAAAAAAGTAGTAGATTCTTGAGACACATGAATAATTTCTAACTTTCACCTATCACTTTCAAGGGCATGTGAAGGTTGTAACTACTCCACATGTCTCCTCAAAATTAAGGAACATCTCATATCCTTCATGGAACTAACCCATGTGCCTCTCCTAAATTCAAGCAACCATTCATGTGATAATCTAAATTAGGAACCAATTAAGTGTTAAACATAAGATTGATGAAGTGTAATCATTAGCTTAAGTAGACTTACTTTGTACTTAGAATTTCTCTTCCTTAATCATATGCCTTGTGAAATCCTTTAGTGACTTCATTTTGTTGATTGTGGCACATAAGGTATAAATAGAGATTTCCAGTAAAGTCACTTTCATTTCTCAATTTCTTAGAAATCTTCTAAATCCTTAGCATTGTTCTTTGGTAACCCTCTTACCTATCTCTAAAATCCTGACTATGTTTGTCATATTCTTGAAGATTTGAACATGTCTTTGTGATCCTAGTAGCAAGGGCAATCATTCCAACCGATCAATTTCAATTATAGAGTAAGTTCTATTTTTGATCTATTTCTTGAGATAATATGTCTTTGCCCATCATGTGAGTCTAAGGGTGTTGCATGTCACTATAACAATCTCTTTAAAATTCTTTATCCTCTATAAATTCAGAGGTGTGTTAAGACCATTAAATCAAAACTTCTATTTTGTGTCTTTGGAATTGTTGGAGGAACATAGGACATAAGGGTCAAGGTTTCGTTGAGACCTCAAATAGAGGTAAGGAAAGTTAGTTTGATTTGGCATTGTATAATTATTTAAGAAAATAGTTTTAGTTAGACATTACTATTTCTCAATTTGTAAATACAACTGATGAAGTCAGTTGTGTTAAATATGTAAAATTGGGGATTTTCGGTTTGTGGTTGTTTGATTTATTAAATTCAATTAATTTAGTAAGAAATTGTTTGAAGACAATGAGATTTGAGCAATTAGTCCCTAATGGTACAGTTTAAATTCATATATTTATGTCAAGTAATAATTTATATTAGAGTGACGGGTACCAGAATGGGCCAATTGAGTAAACTGTAAAATTTTACTACATATGATTGTATGTAAGAGTTGTATAGTTAGTTATTCCTAAGGGGGAATACTATCATGTTGGTTTATGGTTTGTTTGAGATGTATTGACGATAGGGACTGAAATAAGATTATACTAACTATACTAATCCTTGAAATCAAATAGAGGAAAAAGGGTTAAAGGTGAGAGTCGAAGGAGGGTCTTGTCTAGAGTGTCGGTAGAAGTCGAGCTCGATAGGCATAGAATTCACCTTGTCATACTATATGGATAAGGAGATGCCTGATTATGTTATAGTTACAACTCTTGTGAAGCAAGAGTGACTAAGCAGTGACAAGGCTAAAATCTTAGAGTGCTAGTCAGTACATCAGTCCTCCGGAGGTCGTGTCAGTAATGATATATGTTGAATGATTCGTAAAACTTTGATAACATGAATACGGATGATAAATGGTTTTAAATTTTTTTGAATAACCAAATCTATGAATTAGTAAATTTGTCCCATTTTTTATTTAAAACTTATAAGTTTTAAATCATCTTTAGCTTACCTAGTGTATTTTATGAATAATATTTTTATTTGTCTTCCTTGTGATGATGATAATTCATGTGAGCAAATGAAAATGTAAGTGTGACAAAGGATTAGTTTTGATCTCAACTGCTTTTCTTTTGAAGCACTTTTGAAATTTTATTAGTAGTGGGATGATTGTACCTCATGCCATAATATAATTACATAAATGGTTTCTTATTAGTATTGGTAAAATGCTAAAATGGGGTTGTTACATTATTGGTATCAAAGCATGGTCTAGAGGTATGTGGGTAAGGAAATTGTTAAGTTATAAGTTGCGTAATGTGAGAATATTGTACTTAAGCTATTTTATCTCTGAATAACAAAGATATGGCACGTAGGTCCCAAGCCCTCCCTCTTCTCCCTCACGTGATATGCCAAGTTTAGCTAGGGATAATTATAGCTTTACAATAACAAAGTGTGACAATGGCTAAGCAGCATCATGTTGCATTACAACAGATAGAGATTGCTAGATTGGCAATTGAGGCTTCACAACAACAACACCTCGCTGCCATTCAATAATTGAAGTCATCACGAGCCGCGACTAAAGCTTCCTAATCAAGGATGTCTCCAAACATAAAGAGTTTGGAAGACTTTCTAAAGTACAATCCTTTTAGGTTTAGTGGGAAAGTGAGTCCAAATGAGGCCGATTAGTGGTTAAACGATTTGGAATGTGTTTTTGATGCTAAAAATTGCCCCGATGAGAGTAGATTATCCTATGTTATCTATATGTTATCCGGTGAGGCGAAACATTGGTGGGTAATTACTAAAATGGTAATGGAGGAGGAAGGTGAAGTTGTCACATGGAGTGGGTTTAAAAAGAAATTCTTGGAAGAATATTTTCTAGACAGCGTGAGGAAAGCCAAAGAACTTAAGTTTCTAGAATTGGTCCAAGGGTCAATGTCGATGGCGAAATATAATGAGAAGTTCAAACACCTTTCACGTTTCTATACTTTATCCACCAATGAGGTATAAAGATGTAGAAGATTTGAAAAATGGGTTGACAATAGAGTTAAAAGAAATGATTGCGCTTATGACCATTTGTGATTTTCTTGTTTTAATGAAAAAAGGGAGAATGGTGGAGAAATTAAAGGAGGAGAAACGGTTATCAATGAAGACTTGTGTGGGAGGTCCTATCCCTAGTAGACCAAAGGATGAAGAAACAAGAAACCTTACTTCAAACCCCAAAATGTTAGGAGTGAGGCGTCTTCTTCTTACCATCAATCACAATAACAACATAATAGAGGAGGATGTTTTCAATGTGGGGGTCCTCACATGAAGAAGGATTGCCCGCAGTGTGCACAAAATGTGAGATGTTTCAAGTGTCAAAGGGAAGGACATTATGCTAAGGATTATCCAATCAAAGAGGATCAGTAGGAGTTTCTAATCACCATAGTCGCAATAACAAGGAAAAAGAGCAGGAAATCATCCATAAGCAGCGAGGAGAGTTTATGCTTTATTGGGAGTTGAAGTAAAAAATTCAAGTAATTTAATTCTTAGTAGGTGTTTTATAGCTGGATAAAGCTTGAGAGTGCTTTTTGATCTGGGAGTAACCCACTCTTTCGTGTCAAGTGCTTATGCTGAAGATTTAGGCTTGTTAGTTAGGGAGATGTAGTTTGATCTCATAGTGACAACTCCAGCCTCTAGTCAAGTATTCACCTCTAAAGTTTGTTCAAAGTAGTCTGTTACGGGTAGATATGTGTAGATTCCAAGTTAATTTGATTTGCCTACCTTTACAAGAGCTAGATGTAATTCTAGGGATGGATGGGCTATCAACCAATCACATCTTTATAGACTACAACCATAAGAGATTGGTTTTTAGTGAGAAGATTGTGTTACCTTTCATGTTGGCTCAACAAGTTTCTAAGGAGCTAAGGGAGGGAGTGCAATGTTTCGTAATACTCACATATATGGAGAAAAAGGAAGGAAACTGTAAAGAGTTTATACCAATAGTTAATGAGTTTATGGATGTATTCCCTAAAGAGAAACCAAGATTGCCTCCCATCCGAGAAATAAAATTCTCCATTGATCTAGTACTTAGAGCGGGACCAATATCAATAACTCCATATAGAATGGCTCCAACAAAGTTGGTAAAACTCAAGAAGTGAATAGAAGAGCTTGTGGAGAAACAATTTATACGACCTAGTGTGTCACCTTGAAGACACTAGTTCTTTCAGTGAAAATGAAGGATAGGAGTTCAAGATTATGTGTTAATTATATATATATATATATATATATATATATATAAATTCTAGCGAATAATATATGCATAATGAGTTGGAGGTATATGAGAGTCACTACAAAAAATTGTATAAATAATGACAGTTATTTAAAACCGTCATTTTTTACATAATAATACAACAGTTTCTGAACTGTCATATTTTGCATCCAAAATATGACAATTTTAACCGTTAGTTTTTGAACCGCCATATTTTGATGATACTTTCTCAAATATTATTTGGTTATTTTGTTTTGGGCATTCCTTTATATGGATTATGCATATAAAGATTTGTTAAATGCTTCGTTTATATTAAAATAATTTTATTTATTTCAATATCATGCAGGAGAGGAAAAAAGGTTGGTTGATAGAAAGTTTATCTAGTCGGTTATCGGTTAGAACATTTGTTAAAGATTTTATCTAATTTTTTGTCACATAGGTAGCATTGTCTTTTCATTTTATTTAATTCTTAATGTTATGTTTATGATTTATAATGTAAACATTTTAACAAAGCAAATTTCTTACTAAAATGTTGTCACAACAAAATAAATGTTTAATAGATGTATGTTGGGATTTTTAGGGCTTTTGAAAATATGAGAGATATGAGATATATGAGAGATATATGTGATATGTTATACGGAGGAACATGTTTTTGTATTTTATTGATATACTCTATATATAGAGCAAAAT
>Ga0214542_1007807_pt1 | contig 18287 bp, 8 predicted proteins | sample CNSS1metaG_FD_160096 | JGI IMG/M metagenome (GOLD analysis project Ga0214542, IMG submission 160096) | Root nodule microbial communities from cowpea collected in UCLA plant growth center, Los Angeles, California, USA - CNSS1 | ecosystem: Host-associated > Plants > Roots > Nodule | place: USA...
TGATTTCAATTTGGAGAGGGACAAAATTGCTCATTTTTACAAAAATTGGGACTAAATTGAGACAAATTAAAATAAAGGGACCAAATTGAGACTAAGGAAATGACACGTGGCGTAATACTGACACGTGACACTATCACTGCCACGTGGCACGATGACAGCTTGACACGTGGCAATTTTTTTTAAATTTTAAAAAAAAAATAAAAAATAAAAAAAAAAATTTTAAAAAAAATAATAAAAAAATTCAAAAAATCGAGGAACTGACACGTGGCACTCTCTCTAACGGCGTCAACGTTGACTTAACGGCAAGGGCAAACGTGAGACGTTTCAACAAAAAAGGGGACCATTTTGAGATTTTTAAAAATATGGGTACCATTTTGAGATTTTGACTCCAAAATGGGGACCAAAGGCATAATTAAACCAACATTAAATACAAAAAAGGGACATTAATGTAAAATCATGGCTGAGTTCTCCAAAAGCAACCATGACCACAAATAAAGATGGGAACTTTAGTAAGCAAATCCCAATGACGAAAGTCATCGGATTGAAGAACTCTCTGTGAGATGTCCATTACTGACAAAGACTTGGTAAAAAAGTACCCCAAACCACCACCATTTTTGTCACCAGAGATGAAACCTTAAATGCATTTGAACGTTAAATTTCCCTAAGTAGAAGCCTTCAAAACATGTTGCTAAACCCTTAAATTTAAGCTAAACAACTTCCCTCGTATAATTCTTTTGCTTCTGAACCCTCAAATCAAGCTGAACAATGAGAAATTAGTCAAATGAATAATGAGAAATTCAAAACCATAATCCTAAATCAAAAATTCTTTTGCTAAACTTACCAAAACCTAAAACCAGAAAATTCCCTCGTAAAACGCCGTTGACGAAGAGCTTCGCAAACAAATAGAAAAAAGCGATTGAAGAACCACAGACGATAACCCATGCTCTTTGTCCATGACGACGATGACCTACATCTCAACGAGTACACTATGCAAAGACAGTGGTGGGAAATGGTTTCTCATACAAAGGCAATAGACTGATTTGGGAAATAGCAAATGCAGGAATTGGTTTCTCGTGCAAAGACAACTATTCACTAATGTAATTAATTCGAATCGGGAAAATTTTAACACTGAATTTATTACAATATGACAGTTAAAACTAACATTTTACAAATAAAATATGCCATTTTTCCACTATTAGTAAAATGACAGTTAAAACCGCAGTATATTACAAATAAAAAATGGTGGTTCAAAAAGTGTCCTATTATGTCTTAAAAAGTGGCGGTTTCAAATAATCACCCTATTAAAACCGTCACAATATACACAATTTTTTGTAGTGTCCAATATGTGCTTTTGTGGTGGGAATGAGGAGAGAACATGTAGATGTAAATATAAAAGGAATGTTAAGTTGATTACACCTAGATTGACATAAATTAAGTTGGTTCCACCCAAGCCTCAAATTGAAATAAATGGTGATTTTAACATACGTTGTAGCATCGTTTCACATCAGACTCTTCAAATTATTAAACAAAAAATGTCACTGCAATAATTTAATGAACTTTACACCACATAACATGAAATATGTGACCTGAAATGAAATACACATTTTGTGTTAGTGTAATTACTTGTTAAGAATAAAGACGAGGAAGAAATGCAAACATATTTTATTTATAATTGGCTAATAATTCTCATCTTATTCTAGATATGCAAATTGAAATAATGTTTAGACTATAGTGGAAGATAATGTTTTGAATTTTGTTAAAACATGTTTATGAGTGAACTTTGATCTTACAAATTATAACATTTGTTTATTTATAAAGTCATGCACATTATAATCTCCATGGATCAAGATTTACTTGAATGTTAGCATATGGTGTAGTTGGGGGGAATGGTTTTTGAGTTAGGTACACACAATGCATCTTGTAATGGGGTTACTATATGAGTATATACTGTACTTTCGCAGCCTTTTAATAATTAATTATTTTGCATTTAAATAAATAAGAAAAAAAAATACAAGTGTGTAATTCTTGCACATAAATAAGAACATAAATAATGCTGACTTAGGAAGAAAAATATTATACTAAGAAAAATTACACCTAACACTACAAGTTGTTGAGATTTGAAAAAATAACAGCATAAGAAAAAAAAATAGAGTTGAAAACTTAATATTCACTTTAGAATTATATATTTTATTTAAATTTTTTCAAGCGTGTATTATTATTTTCTTTTAGCCACTAATAAAAAATGTACTTAAAAGATAAACCTACTAGCATGAAGTTTTGAATTAAAATAAAACAAAAAATATTGACGAGTTTTTTTCATTATGGAAAAATCAACTTACAAAATAAATGTAATCACTTTCGATTTAAAACTAAATTAATATCTTTATGGATTTTTTTTCATTCAATTTTATCATAGAATTATATTTACACTTCATTTTCTAATAAATAATCTGTCATGTTAATGATTGAATTTATATGCAAAAAAGTTTGACATGTGAAAATGTGACCAATAACTTTTATACTAAGTGATTTTATTATTAAGACCAAGCATTTACTATTTAGTGGTGAGAAGCTATAGCTATTAGTTATTAGTCAGGACATAATTCTTTCTTTTTTATTTAAGAATGTAATACAAACCCAAACATCACGATTCAATTGTGATTCGATTTACTTAATTTCTTTTACAGAATAATTGATGCCACATGCAACAATTTTTCCTTCAGTAATTATCTTACTGAAGGTCTGACTCTTAACTCATGTCATATCTTTACAATCCTCTATAATATAATGAGTTATTTACAAGCACATAATAATATCATTGGATTGGAACATACTCAGTAATGGATTACTCATACCCTTCAAAGCTCGGAAATATGCACTAATTAAAATCTATTTGACTAATTTGAAAATTGTGTACCATTAATTGCATGTTCAGTTGTTTATCTGGTTTTTGTGCACATTACCAAAACAATTAATATTTAAGGTTTCCTCCAATATTTCAACTAAATTATAAAAAAAAAACCGTGGTCTATATAACGGTGATGATAGTATATTTGATAACTAATATAAAAAAAAAACAATGTATTTTTTATTTGATTGAGACTCAAACAAAATTACTTTTTTATGGTTACCTCACATGTTTGAAACATAATACACAACCTAGTATACTCTCTCTCTTCACCAACCTGTCTATTTGACTAAAACATTTTGAAGAGTGTGGTCCATTAACACGTGATGCAACTATGTTCGTGTGGCGAACATTTTATTTCCAGATTAAAATAATGTACAAACAATCCTCAGATGTTGATAGATATTGATCCAATGAGGAAAGTTTGCATACTGTAAACGATTTATGTTTTCGAAATTTCGTGCTGTGTACTGTGTTTCGATCACTGTCACTTTTTTCTGTCTTGTCGTTGTCGTGTGTTTTATGGCACCGAAAAGAAGAGACCCAGTGAAGCAAAATTGTGAACCTAATGTGGAAATGATAGAAACAAACTAAAATGAATTCGTGGCAATAGTAAAGGAGAGTGAGTATGTTGAATTTGATGACTATGCGTCTGCGTGTGTATAATATAAGGTTGCATTACAGCTAAACTATACCTATTTTCATCAATTCATTTTCGTTCAAAGATCCGTAAATGTAGCAGCTAATTGGTATTTTACTCAATTGGTTCGTTTTTTTTTTTCTTATGTTACGGTGCATTTGCCAAATCATAACATAACACATTTTCAGGGTATTTGAATAGGTAAATCGGTCGTTTTGAAATGAATAGGATAACAACAAGGGTGCAGAAAGCAAAAACTTAATATTGGGGTATTCCACTAGCTAGTCCAAACATGGAATTAGGCTGTTAAATTCTCTTTTCTTTTTGTATTTTCATTATTACTGAGTGTACTCAATACTAGCAAAAAGAAAAAAAGAAAATGGATTAAACATGTTTTTGGTCTCTTAACTTCCAATGAATTTTGGAATTAGTCCATTTCAAAATTTTGGACCACTTTAGTCTTTCATCTTTCGAAATACATGAATTTCGTCCTTTTAATCAAATTTGTTAGGTTTATTTGATATTTCGTACGCATTTCAGGATTGTATTTGAGTTGTTTATACTGTTTGACATTTTTTACTTTAGTGTTAAGTCAAATACTATAATAAAACACTGAAATATTAAATAAACTTAACGAATTTTATTAAAAGAACTAAATTTACATATTTCAAAAGATTGAGAAATAAATTGATCTAAAATTTTAAAACAGACTAATTTCAAAATTCATAAAATTTTAAAATAGACTAATTTTAAAATTCACTTCAAAGATAAAAACATGTTTAACCGAACAAAAATTAAAATATCATTCATTATTATATTACATGGCTGATGTTACTGTCAATGTCATCATCGTCATTGTGTCAGCATCTTCATTTTTTACTGAACCTTTAAACATGAAGAACAGAAGAAGAGAATGCTTAATGTGAAAGTTCTAATTTATATTTAGAAAGTTGCTTCTGAAATTTTATTCTGAAAACGCCGTTACAAAAGATATTATATATTGAAGAGATTTTTGAATAGATAATACAGAGAGGTAAACAAGTTATTTTAAAAATCATACAAAGTCAACCAGTAAGGACCAATCATATAGTGCCAAAATTGCGTTTGAAAGGGTGAAAATAACACGTTTGGTTGTTGCTTCTTAAATGAACATTTGACTACTTTAAATTGAACATTTTATATATTAAGTTTTATTTCAATTTTTTAAAACATTCCAAACTATCTAAAATCACAGTTTTTGTTTGTTATTATGAGATTAACAGTTAATTCGAATTAAGGGATACATTTACATTGTGTATCTCTTACAATTAATATATATATCTAATTTTCACCAGAATGAATGTTATATTTGTTATGAAAATTTTTATATCTCACATTCTGAGTAGAGATTGTGAAGGTTTATAAACAGATAATAAAGGTACAATTTTTTTCACATGTATAAGCTTATAATAGTCATGCTTTTAAAAAATATATAATCAATTACACTCTAGCATAATTTCAAATAACTTGTTTATTTCTGGGTGTTTTAACGATGATGTAATTAAAATCTATAATATGCCGTTTTATCCAATAAATAAATGGATTATTGTGAACGAAAGTGCGTGTTAGAAGAGATAATTTGCTACTGATTTTAATTCATTGATAAATAAAATAGAATATTCAAAGTTTCTTACATTATGAAAAGTTTTGAAGAATCTTCTAAAATCTTAGCAAAATATACACTCCAGAATTACATAAATTAACGAAAGCCTTGAAAGATAATTTTGAATTTAGAGAGTACCAACAAAATATAAAAAAATTATTTCGGAAACAAAAGAAATCAATTATTTGATTTTTTTTTTCATTTAAAAACTTAGAGTTCTGATGTCTTACCCAGCAAAGGAATGGTGATCTAAGGAGGAAAAATTGAAGACTTTCGAAAAATTAAAAAGCATTCAACAATATATCTTGTGTTAGTGTGAACACATAATTAAGATATTCCTCCCGTTGGTGTGAACACATAATTAAGAAAAAATAGTTTCAAAAGTCAGCAACACCCAAATCATTCTATTTATTATCAACTTCAATTAAATGATCTTATTCATATATACTTAATTAATAATTTAGTATAACCTTCCTCAATCAATTGTCTTGGCATTCATTACATAACCTTCTGTATATTTCAAATCCACCTCACCAAGCTTTCACTCACAACATCAAATTATCAAATACGTGTTCTATTATGAAGCATTTTTTTTTTCGATTTAATTTACTAAGTGCACATATAAACTAATTTAAACTACTTTTTATATAAAAGGGTTAAATATGTTTTTGATCTCTTAATTTTTTTAGTGTAAATTAGAAATAGTCCCTCCTTGAAACTTTAGACTAATTTAGTCCCTCAATTTTGGAATTGTGTGTATTTAGTTCTTTTAACCAAATTCTTTTAAGTTTATTTAACATCTTAAACGCATTTCATAAAAGTATTTGAGTTGTTTACATCATTTAACTAATTCTGACTTTAATGTTTACCTAGAAACGCGTTTGAAATGTCAAATAAACTTAACAAAATTTGGTTAAAAAGACTAAATTCATCCATTTATTAAAGATGAGGGACTAAATTGATATAAAATTTTGAAGAGAGATTAATTCTAATTTTCACTAAAAATTAAGGGACACAAACATACTTAACCCTACATAAAAGTCCCATATATATATATATATTAGTAATATATAGTTTAGTTATCTTTTAAGTACATCCTTAAGTCACATGATTAGCGTACATAGTATCCAAATGTTCACCATTCTTAAAGAATAAAACTAGGAACACTGAATAAGGTTTTGACTTTTGAATAATATATAAAAAATAAGCATCTAGAAGCTGCATGAACATGCATGGTTGTGAGAAGAACTCACGTTACGTATAATGACATCATCAACTCGTGAAATGATGAGTTAAGCAATAACGCACCTTATTACACTGAAAAACAAATATTTACATTGTCATATGTGAAAGTCCCTTTTAGATTATAAATAAAAAATTAAAATAATTTTTAAATATGTAATGTATAATACAATTTTATTTATTTTTTTAACATTTTCCTGAAGCAGGTTCAATATTAAAAAAAGAAAAAACAAAACTTACCAAGTGAATTCATGAGGTAGATAACATTATGATGAGTGAGATATGAGAAATTCATCAGTGTATGAGCAAGTTTAAGAGTTGACTTTTAGGGTTGACTTGTTTGGTTTTATGATGCAATATGGCAAACGCGTTGAATCCACAAAAAGTGGATCGCACCAGCGTATATAGCAAGTTAATTAGTTGAAAACATTCTTATATATATGTGTGTTTAGTGCATTCATTTGTGGAACATTCACCTCTTCTAACTAACAAGAATCTTGCCAATAATCAAACAAAGAAGACGAATCAGAAGTTAAGCTGTTTCACTATAATCTTAGCAGAATATGACTGCGATGGTAAGCAATTTTCTTCCTTTAGTTTCAGTTTTTGATTTTTTCTTTTCCTCAAGAAAGTTTCATTCAAGTTCCAGAACATTTTTCTGTTTCCATGATTATATAAGATATAGTTCTAGATATATACATAAGGTTACTTATGAAGTGCTGAACCTATAAATTATGCAGCAAAAGATAGAAATTGAGGTACCACTCCACTGTGGTAGATGCAAGAAGAAGATTATGTCGATATGCACCACAGCAGATGGTATGCAGAATGTTTATCAGTTTTAAGATGGCTACTGATACATGCTACAGAATCTGATTAATTGCAGTGAAATTTTCCATTTTAACCATGCTTTTCTTTGTTCACAAGATTTGAGATGAAATGGTGCAGGTGTTTGTTCGGTTAGTTTTCAAAGGGAAGGGAAAGATAAAGTGGTGATTAAAGGGGAAGGAGTGGATGCAGCAGGAGTGACAGCATGTTTGAGGGAGAAGGTGAACAAGTATGCTAAGCTAATTAGTGTGGCTAAGGATACATGAACAACGTTGAAGAGAGTTCAATGTTTCAGCTACCAGCTTCACCATATTCTATCTTTCAATTAGTTTTGTTGTAAACTTAGAATCTGAATTTTGGATTGCCATGTAGTTATTATAGTTTGATGTATAAGTTTATCTCTGATTTCATGTGTTATAGAAACCAGAAAGTGATTTTATTTGCTGACACACTTTCCTAAATTTTCCTACAAAATTGTATCCATCATTATTTGTTCCATGTTGATTTGTTGAAATTTTATATGTAAGGGGCATGTTTTATTTTATTTGTATAAAGATGATGGTAATTTAATTTTAAAGTAAAATATTCAAGCATAAATTACCAAGTTATTATTTTTTTATTGAATTTAACAACTGCTTCCTTTATTTAATTTTTTTAATTTAACAAGTTATTTTCGATCAATCCATGTGTAAATTGTGTATCTTATAATGGAAATGCATAGTTTTTCATATAAAAAAAAAAAAAAACACCCGAAGCCATCCTACACCATAAGTTGTTACTAAACTCACTGGAATAAGTTAAAAAAATTTGAGTTACAATTTTATTTAATTGAAATAGGTTAGCAAAATTACAAAATTTGTTTAGTTACAAATAAGATTTTTCGAATGCTTTCCTTACCATATTTAAGGAAAGAGACAAATTATATTGACTCGATTTATTTACAATGAAATTACTAAACATGAAAATTAGCACATTTAATATCTTAAAAACAAAGAAATAATATTCTCTTCAAAAAAGAAATTAAATACCAGATACAGTCATACACATTAAGATATATATCATCTTTCTTACTTTTGAAGATTGTGTATACACATATATTAAAGCCATTTTTCATATGCTTCATATTTGAGATTAAGAAATGTCTTTGTTGTGCAAAAACTGTAAAAAGCTTTGAAAATGGGAAGCTTTGAAAAGCATAAAAGCCCTAAAAAGCCACCACACAGTAATAGGCATCCAAATATGGAAGATGTGTGTGGGGTAGAAAAGATGGCGAGGGGGTTAATCAAACTGACATCTTTATTACACCAAAGCCTTAAAGACTTTTGTTAGCATAGACGCCTCTAATTTGTCTTTGCAGGGTTTTGTTTCTCATTTTGTACACGCCTCTCAATTTTCCCATGTTATAGATTGTAGCAAAAATGGCACAAAAGCATGCCAGGTATAAAGAAAGGGGAAAAAAGAGATGAAGAACGAAACAAGCTTATTCTGTACTAGAACTTTCCTGATCAACTAAATATTCACTAGAAATGTCTTCCTGTGGTTTCTTTGCAAATGTATCTCCATCATATTCTGTATCATCAGCCTCCAAGTTTTCAGCGTTGTTCCATTTTCTCTTCATGATTTTGGGGACCATGCGAGTGACTTTAGTCTCCAACATCTCATCATTATTATTTTTTCTTTCAAACCGAACTGCGCTCACCTTTCTGGCATTTCCAGCTAGTATCTGCACCAAAGACAAAGAAGCTGCGTGTTTTCCATTCTAAAGAAAACGGGTTGGGGTATGCTAAGGAGAAGTTCCAGATTCAGTTTATTACTTCATATAGATTGCCAAAACAAAAAAGGTTAATTTGAAACCTTGTGAATGTGGCTCACGCAAGATAAAAAATTGCAAGGGTTATGCAAAATATAATTCCAATCCCATGACAAGTTAACAATGTACAAAGTACTCTTACATCGATTCTCTAACCATATGTTCAAAAACCAGAAATCAAAGCACAACTTGCAAACAAGCTTTTTGAGGAAAATGGCATTGACATCTTTAGTGTAGCTTGAGTAATAGTAGAGCAATCATATTTAAAAGACACATGCAAGTATATTATAGTCGTGTGATGCTAGCGTTATACTTGTTGCTATAACTTATGTGTTCACCATCCATTCTTTCCAACTCTGGACAGATATAAGCAAAAATTCAACAAGTGACAATTTTAGACGGCAAACGATTGATTACCTCAAGTTTGAAAGTTTGATTCTTTTCCTTCTGATCCTGCTGGTCAGCACTGGACTCATTGTTATCATCTTCATCTTCCCTTTCAAGAACTACTTTGATGCACTCACCTGTCCTTGGAATGTATCCAAATGCCTCACACACAAAGCCTGATACTGTCTCATATTGATGACCCTGAAATTGCATGAGTCACCTAAGTATCGAGAGGGCTGAAATTCTTCATCGGACTTAACAATATGAACAGTAAGAAAAACCAATTCCAAAATGAGATCATTGTCTCAAAAACTCTAAACCCAAGGATGCATAAAATGTTATTATAGTTAACAGCATAAGTTTCCCCAAAATATAGCATATTTGAGCATTTTCCCAATTTTGTCCATGACTTATGTCGAAATAACAAGCTGGCCTAAAAAATGCGTTGACGATGTGCCTACTTGAAATCCAATGCTGTGGGTGCCTATTTGAGATGCAAAGATAGGTCTACAATGCTACAATGATTCTGAGGAGTAAATTCATAAACAACTTGGTTATTGCTATACTAATAGGAAAACTACACAAGCTCCAGTCAGATAAGTAGGGTCATCAGAAGACAAATATCACAGTTGCATGTAGTCAAAGAAGTGTTAGACCTCTGGCATCTTGATGTTCAAATCTTCTGAGAGCTGATCAATAGATGTGTTTGCATCCACATCAAAAACACCCTCAGCTCGCATTACTATGTAACCAGTTTTTTTCTGTATCTCCTCCTGTAGTAATCACCAGGAAAGTAGTTGTTTTAATGAAAAATTAGTATGGAGTAAATGGTTATAGTCATCAACAATAAAATAATGAGGCACAAATAGCTAAATTCAAAGTGCATTATGGTCCTACTGCTGCTGCAGACAATAACTTGCACTTACATGCATTATTATCACTTTTACACAGCATCACTGACTCCCCCACTCATTTACCTCAATTTCATACTCACATATTTACATTATGTTTTGAAGAGTTTGTAATTGAATATGGAACATGGCTAAAAACAATTTTATTTTACTTTAAACTCTTTATCAACCAAGACTGCCTAATTATGAAATAACATTAGATCGTCAAATAAACACTGATCCATTTAAATAGTTTGACCACTTTCTTTCCTGCTGGAGCTTCCATTACTTTACGCTATAAATTCGGCTCACGTTGTGTTACTTTTAAAAACTTACACCTTTTTATGTGCTTTGAATTATATCAATCTGAAATCATGAAAATAGACAGCCTAAAACGCAAGCTGAACTTTCAGGAAAGCACCACTAGTAGCCAATTAAACAGACCAATTGTCAACACATATATTGTTGATACTTATGATATAAATATTATGCAATAAAGACAAATAAACATTCCATATAAACTGTTGAACAAAACGTACAGATTAAAAGGACTTTCTTTTGTTCTTTTGGGTTGATGTGTAAAGATAGTGGAATTCAACATATGCTTCACTTTCAGTAATTTAAAATTAATTTAAAAGAAACAAAGTAAAGAATAAGCAAAAGCATTTTACCTTTGAGTCATTTTCATCAAAGATTTCACCAACAATTTCCTCCACAACATCTTCTAGAGTTACAATCTGTTAGATGCCAATATCAATTAGACAACCAGATTTGCTAAACTGAAAACTGTAGTATAAGCAGATACATAGAATGGATTTCAGAAAACTTGGAGAGCGTAATTACAATCTGATAGACTGTGAAGAAATAAACCTTTCTTTTGATTTATCCATCAACAAAAGCAATTTATGTTTACACCTAGTTGTAAATCAGTCATTGCTAAATGCAACAGCCACGTGGAAGGATGAACCATAAAATCATTTAAAAAATGAACTCAAAGGACCAAAGGAACACAGCCATTAGACATTCAAACTTAATTGTTCCCATAAATAGGAAAGATGAAGGCAACTGCATGATGCGAATAGTGGTAAATAAGGGCATTTGGTAAGTCAGAATTGCCTTGTAACCAGAACAACTTTCGGTTTGTTACAATGATTTTAGATCAGTAAAGTGAGAAAAAATAATTTAAATTATGTACAATACACAATGTATAGTACAAAATAGACAGAATAAAAATAACATTTCTACAGGACTATTTATAAAGTTTCTTGTCACAGTTATTGTGATGGGAATGATCTCAATGTCGGTTCCATTAGCTTTTATTTGAAGTTCAAGCACAAAAAGACGTTGGTATATAATTGGAAAAGTTTTTGAAATAAATAAAACGAATGGGGATAGCATGAATTACTTATATCTTTAATATCATTCTTTTTGGGTCAGTAATTGTAATCAGCAGTGTATGTATTAACAGTGAGGCATAAATTTATAGATTTATATTCATATTTATGTCAAACAAAGATGAGTTGGTTGCATTCTGTATGGTGTGCACATACCCCCACAGTTCCACCATACTCATTAAGAACAACCGCCATGTGAACCTTCCTGATTCTGAACTCTCTAAGAAGATTCCAAACAGACATTGAATCTGAAAAATCAGTAATAATATTTTTTTCAACATTCTGCACCAAGTCAAATAAATATAGATGTGTTCCTATCCCAGAAAATTCAATCAGTTTAACAATTGAATTTCAATATAAAGAGAAAAATTGTGAATCGTGATCATTAAATTTAGTAGTCAAGATGTAGTAAGCTAATGTTTATTCTAGCACAACAGAAATGAATATTACATCACAAAATACTAGCACAACAAACATAAAAATTGTTGAAGATTCCCCTTCTGCACTCCAATTGGTATGTTTGTACTATAAGTTTATAACAGGGTATAAGAGATATGGCAAATTTATTATCAATGAAAAAAAGGATATCTTAATGAAACAAAGATAACATAGTATGTTTAAATTTTAAAATAGATTCTAAAAATGCACTGAAAGATATGGAGTAACACAATCAACACAGCAAAGATAACAAAGTAAAGAGTAAATAAGAAACTTGTTTCAATGCAACAGCAGTTTAGATGAACAAATTGCTAAACGCAGAAAAAAGTATGAAAATGGATTTAATAAGGAGAGTATTGCTGATTCCAAATATAGTCACAAGGTAAAATAGATAATGCTTTATATGACTGCTTACATAGCGAGAATATGAGCAACCGGTAAACTCAAGATGAGAAAGAATTACCAGGTACAAAATAAGCAGGCTTGTGAGCCATATCTCCAACTGTAGTACTTTCCAGCAACTCCCCCTTCAAAATCAAACAGATTATAATTCTGCAGACTATAAGACTGGGGGATATAATTAATAAATAAAGCACTTGTAAATCAATAAAATAGGGAGTAAAAGCTCCCAACCTTTTGAACATAATCCAGCAGATCCATTGCATACGCTATACCCATTATATTATCAACGCGTTGCTCAAAAACAGGTACCCTAGCAAACATGTCATGATCCAGTCAGCACATTGGAAGTTACATAATTATAAATTTGAAACCAGAAAACCTTTAAAATACCTTGAGTACTGATGTGTGACCCACAAGTGATGAAAGTCTACCAGGCTTGAACTTGCATCAATTGCAACAACATCAACAAGAGGGGTCATAACCTCTCTGACATGTGTATCTTTTATCTCTAGAACATTTTCAATCATATCCTGCAACATATTACACACATATTTAAGATGCTTAACAGATAACAGACAAATAGAAATGGATTAGAATATTGATAATAATCAATGAAGATTAGGCTTTTGTAAGTGTTCTAAAGAAAAATGATGATAAAGTAGCAAATATTATAATTAGAAAAAATGGAGGGGCACACTTCTAAATGGAAAATTGAAAATTTATTTATGCTTTTCAGATGAAATTTCAGTTTCCATTTCTTAAATATATAATGTACTTCAAAACAAACAAATTATTGTAAACAAACCATATTTATGAAATTCTATTGTCAATAAATGGGAGCAAAGGCTAAACGTTTGAAGAAAAATATATTATGATACTGTTATAATATTAAACCCAATATTTATTACCTGTTCTTCCTCCTCTATTGCCCCACTTAATTCTGCACCTCTTAGCATCAATTTTAGCTCATCTTCTGTCACATATGGCTCACTGGTAAAGTAAGCAATGACTTTAGCATTGAGGTTAAACAAAACAATAACAATATGTCCCACAATCATTGCTTCAACAAACAGCTGTCACTGTCCATATGATGTACATACAAATTTGGAAAACCAAGGATTCTTTCAAACCAGAGTTAAAAAATACATAAAAGAAAAAAAAAAAAAACAGTTACTGCCTTGTGCCAGATGATTCAACCAAATTAGAAACCAAAAAACAATTACATTGAGGAAAACACTCAACCTTAGGAAATGAACATTTATCAAGGAATATGGATAAAAATAAAAAAGAAAAAAGAAAAAAAAAATCATCCTTGAGATGAAGGAACTAAGATTTAGCATCAGATAAAGGTTAGATTACAGTTAGATTTCACAAAGCATTCATATAGAATCAAAAGAAACAGATACAATTCAATAAAAGAAGATTAATCTTAGGCTATTTTTTCAGCAGACCTTCTTCCTTTTAGGCCAAGCAATTTCAGCATCCCCATTGAAAGATAAGTAACAATTCTTCCTACAGGATACAACACCAGGGAAAGCCATGCCACTGGCCTGACCTAGAGGCATTAGGACCAATATCAATGTTCGTTACAAAAAGAAGCTGAAGCAGAAATATCATGAAAACATGAATTACGTGTGAAAAAAAACCACAAATGATTAATGATCAGCCTCATTTATGCTATCATATTTTATAAACTATTAAAAGAATGAGCATGAAATTTACAACTTACCACAAAACGAGCCACCTCTGTGGCATTATGAACAGCTATGCTTTTTGGAGTGATTTCAGTGAGAAGCAAAATGGCAACCTTGTTTGATTACAGAGAGAAAAGAAAAATCAGATATGCGAAAAAAATGTACATGAATACAAATATACAAACGTGCACACACCATATGAATTGTTCTGTGATAAAACTGATAGAATAGACCTGATTGAAAAGATAATTTATACTACTATAGTAAATTCAATAACAAAATGAAAAAAGAAAAAATCAAAACAATAAGATAAGGTATATCCTATATCCTACATCCTATAATGTTGTCTAAAAACTTCTGATATTTAACAGCTTTTTAAATGTATAAATTAAAAAGATAGATAATGTCACTCCACTTTTCTATCTTACTCAAAAGTTAGCTTAGGCACCTTTTTCACAAATTGGTGATAAAGCTAGCAAGCTTTACATGTCAAATTCTTGTTCCCACCACATCAATTCAGGTGTTTGCAAGATTAATGGGGCAGCATGTTGATATACTGAAAGATTTAATGTTCCAAATGAATAATAATAAAGTGGCCCAGTGAATATGAATTTCTTATAATAAAAACAATGAATAAGCCATTTAAGCATGTTTTTTGATGTCCTGGAAATAGTAGATTTCTTTTAACATTTGAGCAATAAAATCAAAACATACAGTCATCACTCCTGTTGCAGCACTGACACCAGCTTCACCAAACATAGCAGTTGCTGCTTCAGTGACCAGTGCAGTTGCCCCGATATTGACCACCCTGCATACAACAAAAGCATGAGATACATTCTATACTCTGGGTGAAAAACAAATGAAATTTTCAATAATAAGATCAATGAAAAGAGAATACGTTGTGCCAATAAGTATTGTTGTAAGGAACCGAGTAACATCACTTCGGAGTATTCTGAAAACGCCATTTTCGGACTCCTTTTCAGCCAACTCACGAACCTTCGACATTGTCATCAACAGATATTAGGATTTAAGGGTCAAATTTAATCAACTCAAATAATCATAGGGAAATAACAAATCTGATGTGCATGCAAGCATATTAAAGGACCCCAAAATCATTAGTGAAAGGAAAAGGAAATATAGAAATTTATTCTTAAATCAGTAACATTTACTTTTCTTTGGTCATCTTGGCAATATAGTTATTTAGTAGATCTAACTGAACAATGCAATAAGGGATAAACTAACGAGTTCTTCTTTCCTAGGCATAGCTTTCATATAACACAAAAAGAATCATTCAGAAAAGGAGGATAAATTATTCAAGATACCTTCCAAGGCCAAAGTGTGGTGATTGAAGTCTCTGCCATAGAGAAAAAGGCCGAAATGCCCAAAAGCAGTGCCAGCACTAAACCTTGCTCCTTGAATATGCGAAGAACTTGCAACACTTTAGGCCAAGTATTTCTAAGCAAAAGTATGCTCTGTCCAATAACGCCATATCCTGCATCCACAACACCTTCAACTGCGAAAACTCGTGGACATCCAAACACCAAAACCCCACAAACAGTTGCAGCTAGGATGATTCCCCTCTTCAACAATTCATGCATAAACTTCAAATTGGTTTCGGAAACAGCATTTCTCTCACTCAAACCCTCACTGCTACCATCTAAACACCTCAACCGAGTTCTACCTAGTAACTTGGCATCTGCTCCAAAACTTGAAACCTGCAGGGTTGAAAAAGTGGATGGACCGACACAACTGGAAACAAAGGGAAATGAATATCTACTGTTTCTACCCAAAAAGTTGATTGGTATGCTCTTTCGCCGATTTTCATGAGCAGTGTAAAACAATCTGGAACTGGGGTTGAAGCTTTGGTAACTCAGAACCCAAGATTCAAGTGCCATCAGTCATAACAGAGCAACAACATCCACCAATTCAAAATCAAGATTCCATGCAAAGAACTATAAAGAAACCCACTTGTGCTCTGGAAGTAATTGTATTTTGCTTATGAATTAAATGGGTACTGGTAAAAGAATTCGACGTGCGATGCAACACAGCAGGGAACAACAGCAAAAGAATAAACGAATATACGCGAAATGATTTATATTTTTGGGTTTCTTGAAATAAAAAGAAAATGGAAATGTGGAATGGAGAATGGGAGAAAATTTAGGGTTTGAAAGGGTGTAGTGAAAACTGGCAGAGGTGGCGCGTGCATTCGCAGACTTTGCTACTTGCTGGATCCAAGGTTCGCTGTAACAAGTGGGATTAAATTACAGCTATTTCATTTTTAAAGCACACTGTACATTGAAAGTGTAATAAGAAATATAAGACTAATTGTAATCTTTTTTTTTATCGATATATTATTATAATATAATATGAAAATTAAGTTGTTTATGGGTGGTTGGGAAGACGACAAGATGTTGTTTTTGTTTTTTCAATTCACATTTCATTTCAAAATTCTGAATATAATCAAATTTCTAGATTTGGAATATGGTTAAATGTGTATTTTTTTTAATTTTTACTAAATTTTGAAATTAGTCAATTTCAAAATTTTAAATTAATTTAAATTTTATTTTTTAAAATATGTAAATTTAATTATTTTAATCAAATTTTGTTAAATTTATTTGACATTTCAAACGGCATATTTCATTCTAATATTTGACTTAACATTAAAGCAAAAATATGTTAAACATTATAAATAACTCAAATACAAAACATTAAATAAATTTAACAAATTTTGATTAAAAATATTAAATTCACGGATTTCAAAAGATGAAATACTAAATTAATCCAAAATTTCGAAATAAATTAATTTCAAAATTCACTGAAAGTTAAGAGGCCAAAAATATATTTAACCCTTTAAAATATATAAAAACATTTAGAATGGTACTATTGTTAATTAAAAAAAGAAAATTTACACTTTATAGCAAAGGAAGGAAGAGAACGAATATATATATATATATATATATATATATATATACATATATATATATATATATATATATATATATATATATATATATATATATATATGAGATTGATGAATAATTTTTGTCTGGAGTGGCTGTTAATTATTTAAAAAGAAAATCTTATTTATATATTATTTTTCAATGTTTTACCGATTACTAAGAAACTACTCAAGTAGAAATAGTTTTTATAAGAGATAATAATTTCTTTTATTATTAAAAAGTTTGAGTTATAAATAGAAATTTAGTTAATAAATTTCATTTTATAAAAATTATTATTTTTCTAAAAAAGTAAAAAAATAAAATAAAATAATTATTTACATTATTTATAAATTTTTAGTTCATCTACTTGCTTATTTAAACATAGAAGAATACGTTATAGAAATCTTTTTGTAGAGTGATATAGATCTATTATATTAAAATTTCAAATAATGTAAATTCATTTTTTATCATTCTTTTAAGTTGTATTCGCGTTTGTGGTGAACCTGGGGATTGTTGATGTTGAACATGTCATCTAAGGGCTTAATATGAAATTTTGTTCTGTTAGAAAGGTTAAAATGTGATTAAATATTTGATCTAAGTTTTTTATGGACAACATAGTTTCTGTAGCCAAATATTTATTTATTTAACAAAATCCGTAGAACTTCCGATGAATTAGAACCGTTAAGATAGATTAAAACCTATAAATCAATTCCACCTATCACGAGTTTGAGTTGAACTAAAATGTTTTATAAATTTTATTACGGACCAAAAACACATAACCAACTCTAACATATTTTTATCAGTAAAATTAAAATGAAAATTTTATATAAAATTAATACTGTAATGTGTTTATTTATTTTTATTTTGTATTCATCAACTAATAAATTTTTCAAAAAGTATAATGCAGTAACTCATTTTCGCAACGTTTAGCTATCGACCGTCAACTTTTAATCATTAATTAAACATAGCCAACAATATTGACTCATATAATTTTTGTAAAAGACTTTACCATCAATATTTTAAATTTTGAAACGAATTTATATAATAAGAATTTAAAGTATTTGAAACGACTT